>OHAY01000661.1_pt1 | contig 35301 bp, 29 predicted proteins | sample 1577191 | NCBI WGS metagenome assembly OHAY01 (sample SAMEA3541504, study PRJEB24748) | human gut metagenome | biome: human gut; feature: human-associated habitat; material: faeces | place: China | collected 2012 | reverse complement strand
GGGGGCAGGATGGCAAGCAAGCCGGAACTTTTACAATATCAAGCGGCAGACGAGATCGGGCAGGACTTTCTTCTCGCGTACCAGCGAGCCGTCCTGCTCGCCTTACAGCAGCAAGGTGTCCTCAATGAAACGCAGTTTAAAGACTGCGTACAGAAATTGGAGAAATATACACGAATGAATGGAGGAAATGAATAATGTTAAAAGCAGCATTCTATCAGGTAGAACAGTGCCAAGAACCGCCAGAGGAAATCAGAGCAGAAATGCAGGAATTCGCCGCTGATGTTGGGTTGGGATTCCATGCGTTTTACATGGATTCTCCAAAGCCGTGGTATCTTTCCGAGCCCAGCAGCGTACTTCGGAAAATGGTGGAGGATGCGTCTGAACGAAAATTTGACATTCTGATTATCGAGCGGATGTCGGATTTTACAAACTGTTGTATGGACGCACAGAAGGTGCTTCGGGCGATGAAAAAGCAAGGTGTCCGGGTTTTTTACTGGAACGAACATATGCTTGAACTTGATGAGTACACCGATGAACCGACTTCCCAACTGCAAATCCATCTCATTATAGAAAATATCGCTCGGCAGGAAGAACTTCGGAAAATGAAGAATATTTTACGTTGGCAATTTAGTTCTCACGAAGCAACACAGTGAAATACCTTTTGCAATCAATAAGCTGTAAAGGAATAGTGCCTTTCAGTATTCACACAATTGCAAAGGCACATTCTGTATCGTATGATACCACGAAAAGGAGGAGTTTTTATGTTACAAGTAGCAGCGTATTGCCGTGTATCCACGGATAAGGAAGACCAGGCAAATTCCTTTGAAGCGCAGCAGCGGTATTTCCGCGAGTACATCCAGCGCCAGCCGGATTGGGAGTTGCAAGGCATCTATGCTGACGAAGGATTTTCCGGCACATCGACCAACAAGCGCGTGGAGTTCAATAAAATGCTCCATGCGGCGGAGCTGGGACAGATCGACCTGATCGTGACCAAGGAGGTCAGCCGTTTCACCCGCAACACAGTAGACGCGCTACAAATCACCCGCGAGCTGCGGCGACGCGGCGTCGGCGTGCTGTTTCTCAATGACAGCCTGGATACCCGCACCAACGATGGGGAGCTGCGGCTGACGATTATGAGTTCCTTCGCACAGGACGAAAGCCGAAGGACCTCTGAACGCTCCAAATGGGGACAGATGCGCAGCATGGAGAAGGGCGTCGTTTTTGGCGGCTCGCTGCTGGGTTACGACGTGATTGGCGGCAAAATGACCGTCAACCCAGAGGGTGCGGAAGTTGTCCGGCTCATCTTCCATAAGTACCTGCAAGAGCGCAAAGGGTGCAGCACCATCGCGCGGGAGCTGCGGGAGGCCGGTATTCTCAGCAGCAAGGGCAACTGCCTTTGGTCGTCTGCCACCGTGACTAAGATCCTGAAGAATGAAAAATACTGCGGTGACCTGATCCAGAAAAAGACCTACACGCCGGACTTTCTGACCCATGAAAAGAAGTACAACCACGGCAAGGAGCCGCTGGTCGAGCTGAAAGACCACCACGAGCCCATCATCGACCGCGAAACGTGGCAGGCGGTGCAGCGGGAGCTGTCCCGCCGCAACCGTGCGACAGGCTGCGGCGGACACGGCAACCGCTATCCGCTCTCCGGTAAAATTCGTTGCGGTGAGTGCGGCAAGAGCTTCTCTCACCGCACCAAAAAGCGACAGGACGGAAGCTCCTATTATCGCTGGTGCTGCTTCACCGCCACCAACGAGGGCCTGCGGCGCACAGACGGCGCGGGAAATGTCATCGGATGCAGCGTCGGGCGGCAGATCCGGGATGACATCGCCATGGACCTTCTGCGGCGCTCCGTGAATGCCGTGACGCTGGATAAGAAAGCGATCATATCGAATCTCGCCCGCATTGTGGAAAGCGTTCTGACGTCCGGTGAGGACAGCGGCGAGCAGGAACTGCGGCGGCTGGAATTGGAGCTTGAAAAGCTGCAAGCCCGCAACGACACCATCCATGACCGCTTTTTCGACGAGAGCATCACCAAGGCTGACTATCAGCGCGCCAAAGCCCGCTGTGAAAGTGAAATGAACCGGGTGCAGGAGAAAATTGCCGCGATCAAACAGCGGCAGACGCTGAACACCGACACGCAGACCCTAAAGCCGGACATTCGCGCCGCCATCACGGGCATCGTCAGCGGACGCACGGCGGACGATGACTTTTACGGGCACCTCCTCCAACAGATGACCGTGTACCGGGACGGCAGGGTAGAGGTGGCGCTCAATCTGCTGCCCGCCAAGTGGGTCTATGTACTGGACGGACTGGAAAAATACCGGGCAAAAATAGGGGGCCATGACGCTTCCTCTGTACCGATGTCGGTCAGCAGGCCCTTCAGCTCCGGATAGGGCATGGAGTAGCGCTGGGAAAGGTAGCGCAGGGACGCGCCCAGCTCGCCGTCGGGACCGCCGTACTGGCTGATGATCACCGCCGCCAGCTTGGGGTTGGGTGTGGCGACCTTCACCGGATATTGCAGCTTTTTCTCATAAACAAACATCAGCCGTTTCCTCCTAACTCCCAGGGCCATGGGTCATTGAGCCAGGTGTAGCCGTCCTCCAGGACCAGCTCCGCGCTGTCCAGAGGGCCGTATTTGGCGGTATACTTTTCCCGGCCCTCCTTGGCCAGCTTGATATAGGAGGCGTACAGTCCCAGAGCCTCCTGGTCCTGCGGGTGTGTATCCAGATAGAGATTCAGCTCCGTGACGGCGAAGTCAAGGGCCATCAGCTCCACCAGTGCGGTGTTTGGCAGCTTGGTCCGGGCCTGAATAGCCGCCTTAAACGGCAGGTCCAGCCCCGGAAACAGGGTGCCGGTCTGCAAAGCCTCCGTCCGGCTGTACCGGGTGGGATTATTGCTCTGCATGGGAATATATGGGAAAGCCAGTGCCGCGCAGCCGGGCAGGGTGCCCTGACCGACCTCGCAGACCGCGGGCTTCACTTCGGGTTTTTCCATAGCTTCGTGATCCCCTCCTTATTGAAAGCGCCCTTGGGCGCGTACCCTATCCTATGCGGAAGGGGCAAGTAGGGAACTTGCTTTCCCGACAAAAAGTCGCTATAATGACATATTGGATAAGCTGCGGCGCATAGGCTGGGCCGAGGTGATGGGCATGATCCTGCTGATTCGGAAACGAACGCTGCTGTATACATGGCTGGCGGTCTGTATGATCGGACTTTCCGCCATTTTTCTGGCAGGCTCCCGACGGGCCTTCACGCCCACTGGGGCGATGGGGCAGGGGAGCAGCGCTCAAACCGTGGTCATCGACCCGGGCCACGGCGGGCAGGACGGCGGCGCCGTCGCCGGAGACGGTACGGAGGAAAGCCGGATCAATCTGGCGATTTCCCTGCAGCTGGAACAGCTCTTGCGCTTTGCCGGTGTTCGGACGGAACTGACCCGGCGGGAGGACGTCATGGTCTGCGATCCCGGACTGGAAACCATGCGGCAGCGGAAGGTGTCGGACCTCCACAACCGGGCGTCATTTGTCAACGGCATCCCTAATGCGGTGCTGTTGAGCATCCACCAGAACAGCCTGCCGTCCTCGCCGGTGACCCACGGGGCGCAGACCTTCTGGAACCGGCAGGAGGGGGCGGAAGCGCTGGCCCGGACTCTGCAAGCCGGGTTGAACCCGGCGGTCAACACCCACCGGGCCAAGGAACCGAAACAGATCCCGGACAGCATCTATTTGATGAACCATGTGGACGCTCCCGCAGTGCTGGTGGAGTGCGGCTTTCTGTCCAACAGGGAGGAGGCCGCGCGGCTCCAGCAGGAGGACTATCAGAAAACGCTGGCGACGGTCATCGCGGCGGGGTATTTGCGATGGATGGCCGGAGAGGATAGGAAATGAAAGCAAAAACGCTGTTTTATTGTACGGAATGTGGAAATGAGACCGCAAAATGGGCGGGGAAGTGCCCCGCCTGCGGCGCGTGGAACACCATTGTGGAGCAGCCGGAGCGCCCCAAGGGAACAGGGAAGGGGGCCTCTGTCCGGGTGGGCATGACCCGCCGCCGGGCCTGCCCCGTGACGGATCTCACCGCTGACGAGGAGATCCGGTTTCCCACCGGCATGGGGGAGTTGGACCGGGTCTTGGGCGGCGGGGCCGTGAAGGGCTCGCTGGTGCTGGTGGGCGGCGCGCCGGGAATCGGAAAATCCACCCTGATGCTGCAAATTTGCAGCAAATTATGTGAATTTTCCAAGGTTTTGTATATTTCCGGTGAGGAATCTGAGCACCAGCTAAAGCTGCGGGCCAAGCGGCTCCATGTGGAAAGCCAGCAGCTTTTGGTGCTTTCGGAGACGAATCTGGGGGATGTGCTGGAGGCCGTGAACACGGAGCAGCCGGATGTGCTGATCGTGGACTCCATCCAGACCTTATATAACGACGCGCTGGACGCCGCCGCCCGTCTGCTGACACGGCTGTATGCACTGGCCGAGGGCAAGCCCTGCCTGCTGCGCTTCGGCAAAATGGAAAGCGGCAGCGCCCGCAACGCCGTGAGCGACCACACGCATCTTGAGGGCTCGCTGCGCTGCCTGGACGACGGGCTGTATGCCGCGCTTTGGGAGCAGGCGCGGGCCATCGGCCGTTCCGTCGGCGAGGAGACGGGCTGCACCGTGACCATGACGTGCAGCTCCGGTTATCCGCCCGTGACGAACGACGCGGCCCTGCTGGCCGAGGTGCGGGAGCGCTTCCCGATCGCCGAGGCGGAGACGACGTGCATCACGGAGGACTTTTCGGAATATCAGCGCCATGCGCCCGGCGTGTTCTTCTTCCTCGGCACCGGCGGCATCGAGCTGCATGCACCGACGTTCACCTTCCCGGAGGAAATTCTGGACAGGGGAGAAGCGCTCCTGTGCGGGCTCGTATAAAGTGCAGGCCGATCGCCCGGTATAGCCGCTTTTGTAATTGGGAAAACTGAAAGCATCATTGTCTGTCTGTTGCGAAAATGTCCCGAATAATATATAATATTCGGGACAAAAAGGAGGCGAGCATCGTGGCAAACGGATTCTCAAAGCAAATACGAGAGAGAATTGGAGCCGCAGTCGATGGCACAATTTTTGTGAACTCCGATTTCGCGGATATTGCTGATCAGGAAACGGTCAGACGAACTCTGAACAGATTGACACAGGCTGGTATGCTCCGCAGAATACGAAAAGGCGTCTATGAAAAGCCGAAGTACAGCAAGCTGCTTCATGAATATGTAGCGGCCGACCCGGACGCTGTTGCAAAGGCATTGGCGCGGAACTACCACTGGACCATTGCCCCATGCGGAAATACGGCCCTGAATTTGCTGGGCCTCTCTACACAGGTAACGGCGGTCTGGTCCTATATCAGCGACGGCCCGTATAAGACCTATGAGTGGAATTCCACCAAGCTGGAATTTAAGCATCGGACCAACAAGGAAATCACCGGTCTGTCTTACATGACGAGCTTGGTGATCCAGGCACTGAAAACTTTGGGAAGGATCAATGTGACGGCGAAGATCATACAGACGCTTTCTGAAAAGCTGACCGAGGACGAAAAGCGAGCCTGCCTGAAAGAGGCGACGGAATCTACGGATTGGGTTTACGATACGATAAGGAAAATTTGTGGGGGCGACACACAATGAGAAATGTAGCACGATTGCCGGACAGTGACCGTGGCGAACTGTTCCGAAATACAGCAGATAAGATGGGCTTGAATGATGCCATCGTAGAAAAAGATTTTTGGGTATGCTTTACGCTTGACCATCTGTTCCACCGATGCCCCTGGAAAGATGCTATTACCTTCAAAGGCGGTACCAGCCTTTCCAAAGCATTCAACCTGATCAGCCGCTTTTCCGAGGATATTGATCTGATTTTGGATTGGCGGGTGTTGGGATATGGTAAAGACGAGCCGTGGGAAAAGCGCTCCAACACCAAGCAGGATGCATTCAACAAAGAAGCCAATGCGCGGGCAGAAGTTTTCCTCGCAGAACAGTTTTGCCCCACCGTTCAGGCAGAGTTCTCTCGGGAGCTTGGCTGTGAGGCGAACATTTACATAGACGAAAAGGACAAACAGACCGTCATCTTTGCCTATCCGCACCTGTTCACAAACCCTGCCACCCTGCAGGTCATTCGTTTGGAGATTGGGGCGTTGGCTGCTTGGACTCCTGCAAAAATTGCGCAGATTGAGCCCTATGCAGCAACCTACTATCCAAAAGTTTTTACACAAAAGGATACGGCAATTCTGACCGTTGCGCCGGAGCGGACTTTCTGGGAAAAGGCGACGATCCTGCACCATGAAGCCAACAGACCCGAAGGTTCGGAAATGCCGCAGCGTTATTCCCGGCATTACTATGACCTGTATCGGATGTCTATGACGCCTGTGAAAGAGGCCGCTTTTGCGCGGGTGGACCTGCTGAAAACGGTAGTAGACTTCAAAATGAAGTTCTATCCGAGATCTTGGGCAAAGTATCAGGAGGCTGTCCCGGGCACCTTGAAGCTGGTTCCCCCGGAGTATCGCTTTTCAGCGCTGGCTGCGGATTACGAAGCCATGAAGGATATGCTCTATGGTGATGTTCCTTCTTTTAACATAGTGATGGATGCACTCAGAAATCTGGAAAGAGGTATCCATTTGCTGTAGCAGCTTCATAATTCACGACGCTGACTGCCTTACCGGTTGTAAAGTCGCCGGTTTCTCCGCAACAGAGTAAATGCCACTTCCCTTTTGGCATAGTGGATGGCACAGAAAAAGGCGGAGAAAATGGCACGGTTCGCGCCGATGACATGTAAATGCAAACATGCTATACTGTTAGCGTCCGATAGTAGGAGCACACCATAAAGGCACCGTTTCTGCGAGGCAGTTCAGCCTCAGAGAGCGGTGCCTTTTTATGTGCCGAATTGAAAAACAGGAGGTAAAAGCATGTCAAAGCAACTTGTATCAGGTAAGCATCGGCTCAGAAATACCTACTGGTCGTTAGTGGGCGCCGCGTCGGCAATAATCCTCTCCGTCCAGCCCGTAATGGCTGAAACGATCTGGGATCGCTTTTCCACGATCATGCGGGATATCTACGGACAGCTGGTCGGGATCAGTACCATTGTCGCCGTGACCGTGGCGGCCATTGCGTTGTTGGTGCGGATGGTCAGCCGGAACCAGCGCGCAGTGGACGAGGCCACCAGCTGGCTCAAGCGCGTCGTTGTGACCTGGATTATTCTTAACACACTCGGCTTTATCGTAGCATACCTGCAGCCGTTGATCGCCGGCGGGCAGTACACAGGCTAATGATCAACAGTTCGGGATCAGACGGGAGGTGAACGACTATCTTAGACTGGATTTTTGAAGGGATCGTGACCTGGATCTCCAGCATTGCCTCGCAGATCATGGACGCGGTTTCCGGCCTCTTTCTCAATGCGTTGGGAACAGACATGGTGACAATGGAGGAGTATTTCCCCTTCATCACCAAGGCCTTTGACGTCATGCAGTACACAGCCTGGGCAGTCCTTTTTCTCATTGTGGTCTGGCAGCTGTTCCGTGCGTTCGGAGGACCCATTACCGAAGCCGAAAACCCATGGCAATTAGTTGTGCGTGGCGCGATTTTTGCGCTGCTGATCGGATACGCAAAACCAATTTTCATGCTGGCGCTCGACATTGCCAGAGCGCCGTATACGGCACTGATGGATGTAAGCATGACGGCGGAGGAATTCACCTTTGCCGGTGTGGAGCAGGTACTGAGCAACGGACTGCTGACAATCGTTTCAACCGTGACGGTTGTCGGGCCTATACTGGTTCTGATCCTGCTGATCGCGCTCGGATGGAATTACTTCAAGCTGCTGCTGGAGGCGGTCGAACGGTATATCGTGGTCGGTGTGCTGTGCTATACCTCCCCGCTGGCATTCTGCATGGGCGGCTCCAAGGCGACTAATCAGGTCTTTAAAAGCTGGTGCAGGATGGTAGGCTCGCAGCTTCTCCTGCTGGTCATGAACGTGTGGTTTATCCGGGGCTTTAATTCCTCGGTAGGCCAGTATATCGGAAATGGCGGCGCGCTGAGTACAGGGCAGGGATCTATCTTTCTATGGCTGTTCTGCGCACTGGCATTCCTAAAGACCGCACAGAAATTCGACAGCTATATGGCCGCCATGGGACTGAATGTGGCGCAGACCGGTTCCAGCATGGGCATGGAACTGCTGATGGCTGCAAGGGTGATCAGCGGCGTGGGACACAGCGCAAAGAGCGCAGGCAGCGTGTTCGGCAGGGGCGGTTCGACTGCAACCGGAACCGGGGCCGCGGCCAGCGGCTTTGCATCCGGCTTTGCCAGCAGATTCAAGGGGAACAGCTATGTCCGTGACGCCGTCGTTGATGGCGGCACGCGCATGGGCATGGGCGGCGGCGTCGGCTTTGTCGGGCGCATTTTCGGCGGTGTAGCTGCCAGAAACGGTGCGATGCTTACGGGAGAATCCATCTCCTCCGTAGCAGCGCGTCCCGCAGAAGCAGCCGGCACTATTGCCGGCGATATCGCCGACCGCAGCCTTGGCAACTACATGCCTCAGCTTGCGGGCCATACACTCAAGGGAACCCAGATCAGCGGCGGACATATCAGCACGACGGCGACCGGCACAGACGGCAAGGTCAGCAGTGTGGAGATGTTCAATACGGCGCAGTTTGAAAAACCCGCCGCTCCGCACTCCGTTGTAACTGCCACTGACGGCAGCACCTGGTATCAGATGGCCAGCGGCGAGGGCCGAAACGCATTCTACGATGCGCCCGGGTTTACCGGCAGCCCCGCCGAATCCGAACAGGTTGCAGCAGCCTTCCCCGGCGCTGCTGAAGGTACAGTCCTTCGCAACACGGGCGACGGCATCATGGAAGCCGACAGCGAGAGCGGAAACAGCCTGTGGTACAACAGCGCGTATTACAATGAGCCCGACGCACCGCACACTGTCATGCAGGCGGCAAACGGCGTAGACTGGTACGCTATGCAGCAGCACGCGGAAGCGCCTGCCTTTGAACAGGGAGAGGCCGCAGACGCATATAATCAGGCGGCCTTCCGTAACTTCATGCCCGGCTTTGAGCAGCAGGTGGCACATGTGGACGGCACGCATCGGGAGGACGGACACTTCGAGGTCCGCCATACCGATGGCTCCGGGACGGCCTTTTACGACACCGCCAGATTCGCCTCACCGCGCGGGGATTATCAGGTGTATGAGGACGTCAGAGGGCAGCAATGGATCGCCATCCATGGAGGCCCCGCCGTGGAACGCAAGCCGGTGTTCGAGGACGGAAAGCCCGTCTACGACGGTGAAAACGTCCGCACGGTGTCCGTGGAGTCGGTTCGATACAAGAACATGCCCAGCCGCTTTAAGGAGCCGGAAAAGCGTCCGGACAGCGGCATAAAGGCGCCGAAACGCAGGAAATAAATGCAGCGGGCAACAGCCGGAGCGGATGATATCCCTCCGGCTGTTTTGCCTGCCTGCGAATGAAGAAAGCAGCCGCCACGCGCGGCTTCGGATACTCACCGGGGAGGTGTAAAAGAAAATGGCTGAGCCGGATAAACGGCAGATAGGCGACGGCAGCGATAATTACGGCGAAGCTGCCAAGCAGATGGCCAAAGCCGCAAAGGAAGCAGGAATAGAGACGGCGAAGCAAGCCGCCGTGAAAGGCGCTGAAGCCGGCGCCAATGCAGCAGCCGCGACGGTGCAGGCAGGCGTGGAGGGCGGCAAGGCGGTTGCCGAGATAGCCGCAGGAACCGCTGCGGGCGGACCGTGGGGCGCAATTTTATCGGCGGCATGGGCCATGCGTCATACACTGTTTAAGATACTTGTCTGCATCTGTCTGTTTTTCCTTGTCATTATCGTCTTGATCGTTTCACTGCCCAGCGTTGTCACAAACAGCGTGTTTGGGCTGGATGGGTCGATGGTGGACATGGAAAACCCCACAACGCTGCTGGAATCCTATAACGACCTTGCCACAGATATTTCCGCAGTTGTGGAGGAAGGGTATGACGCAGCCCTCGCAAAAGTCGAGCAGATCATTGAGGACGGCGGATACGACTACGATCTGTCTATGGATGCACTTATCAATTACGCACAGGGTTCCGCCGGGTACGATGTAAGCTATATCCTTGCGGCCTACTCCGCATCTCTTCAACAACGCAATACCGGCAAGGAGGATATGCTGGCAAAGCTTCGCAGCGTTGCCGACAGTATGTTTCCGGTAGCTTTCGTGGAGAAGGAATCGGAGCAAATCGTCCCCTTTACCTACGCTACATACAGGCCCGTTACCGTGACGGTCGTCACATCGAAGACGCAGACGGGAACCATCAATGGCGTTCCGCAGTACCGTTATACCACAGCCCGTCGCACCTACTATGAGCCGGACGAAACGATAACAACATCGGAACCGGTCAATGTGGCAGCCTATACGCCTGTGGTAGTTTCCGTTCCCATATACAGCGGAGGCAGAATCACCGGCACACGAAGCGAAACCTATTATGAGCAGGGCGGCAACGAGACGCTCACTCCGGAAACGGAGGTCGTAAAGTATGTGGAATGCACCATACAGCCATTTGATAACAGTGTCATCATCCGAGCCTTCGGGATCGATCTCTCCGCCACCTATGACCAATTCAAAATAACCTATGGCGAGGCCATTCAGAAGATGGCCAACGCCTTGAAAATGACGCTGTATGGGACATTAGGCAATGGACAGATGGTTCCCTTGACCGATGCGGAGCTGATCGCCTTTGTCAACGCGCAGAACTGCAGCCCCATGCGGAAGCATATCCTCACAACGGCATTGTCGCTGGTGGGCAAGGTCCCATATTTCTGGGGTGGCAAGTCGGCGCCCGGTTGGAACGATGCTTGGAACACGCCGCGGCTGGTGACGTCAGCCGGTTCTCCGACGACCGGCACGATTCGGCCCTTTGGTCTTGATTGCAGCGGATTCACCACATGGGTATTCAATACGGCAGTAGGCGTTGAGATCGGCGCCGGCTGCAACGGACAGTACCCGAATACCTACGGCATCTCCGCAGCGGAGCTGCTGCCGGGTGATCTGGGATTCCTTGCGGATGACGATGGCTGGGGCCATGTGCTTATTTTTGCCGGATATGATGCGGAAGGGACTCGTATGTGGGTGCATTCCTCCGGCGGCATCGGCGTTATCCTGAATACGCCAAGCTATGAAGGAAGGCTTTCCTATCGCCGCCTCAGCATCGTGGATTACGATGCGCCGGTGGTAAATTCCCCGAATGGCGAGGCGCTTTATACGTTGGAGGTAGAGGTGACGCATTACTGCGCCTGCGCAAAGTGCTGCGGCAGCAATGCACAGGGGCTTACCGCCAGCGGCAAGCAGGCAGCGGTCGGCATGGTCGCTATGTCCAGCCATTATCCCTTCGGCACGCAAATCATGATAAACGGTACCATGTACACCGTGGAAGATCGGGGCGGCTCGGGCATAGAGAACAATATCCATCGCGTGGATATCTATGTGCCGGACCATCAGCAGGCGCTGCGGATGGGACGGTATACCACAACCGCAACAATTTACAGATTAGGCAGGTGAAAAACTTGGACGAAAGAGAATACAACAACGTGTACGCAATCCCCGCAAACTATACGGACAGCGGCAAACTGCTGGGAGGGATGATCGATACCCGGAACGCAATTGAAACGGTGATTCTGGTGCTGGCTTTGGGCTATCCTGAGCTGATCCTGATCCCCATGCCCGGCACCATCCGCATCGTGGTCATGACGGTCACGCTGCTGCCGCTGGCGGTGGTGTCTGCAATGGGCGTGGATGGCGGGTCGCTGTTTCAGTACATCGGCCATATCATCCATTTCTGGACACACCGCAGGAAATTACACTTCAGGAGGATCGGATACCGCTATGGCCAAAGCAAAAGGAAAAAGAAACCGCAGAAAAGAAAAGCTTGAGTTTGTACAGGATTATTTGCCCATCCGCGACCTGAAAAACGGGATCATTGAAACGACGGATGACCGCTACATAAAAATCCTTGAGATCGAGCCGATCAACTTCACGCTGCGATCCGATGAGGAGCAGTTCAACATCATCTCCAGCTTTGCCAGCTGGCTGAAGATATCCCCCATGCGGCTGCAGTTCAAGTCCATTACGCGCCGCGCGGACTCAGATAAGCACATATCCATGATCTGCGAGGAATTGGAACACGAGGAGAATCCGCAATGTAAGGAACTTGGCGAAGATTATATCGGACTCATCAAGGATGTGGGAAATCGGGAAGCGCTGACGAGGCGCTTCTTTCTAATTTTCCAGTATGAGGCGGTAGGCCGCAACGAAAGCGACGACTATGCAAAAATCTATGGCATGCTCCAGACCGCCGAGCAGACAGCGCGGGCGTATTTCATGCAATGCGGCAACAGCATCGTCCAGTCCAAAGACCCGGATGAAGCGACTGCCGAAATCCTATACATGTTTTACAACCGGCGCTCCTGCACGGACGAGCCGTTTTCCTCCCGTGTAGATCGCATCGTGGTGGACACCATGGCGGCAAAGAAGAAAATCATCGGCATGGACCCGGTGCCGCCGATCCGCATGGCCAACTTTCTGGCGCCCCGCGGCATCGACCTGAGCCATTATAACTATGTCGTTATGGACGGGCTGTACTATTCCTTCCTCTACATCAAGGCAGGCGGGTATCCAAGCCGCGTCCGGGCCGGCTGGATGTCCTCACTCATCAACGCCGGAGAAGGAGTGGACATCGACGTCCATCTCCGCCGTGAGAACCGCAGCCGCACCATAGATAAGGTCGCCCAGCGGATCAGGCTCAACCGCACCAAGCTCAAGAGCATGCAGGATACCAGCACCGATTATGAGGAGCTGACCAATTCCATACAGGCGGGCTATTTTATCAAGAATGGAATCGCCAACTACAACGAGGACCTCTTTTACATGAGCGTTTTCATCACCGTATCGGCCAAAACCTACGAGGAATTACTTTGGCGCAAGCAGCAGATGGTGGATATGCTCAAATCTATGGATATGTACACCAGCGAGTGCAGCTTTCAGCAGGAGGCCGCACTGCAGTCGGTGATGCCGTTCCTGAAAATCTCGCCCAAGCTTGAGAAAAAGGCTCAGCGCAATGTGCTGACCAGCGGCGCCGCATCCAGCTATATCTTCACCAGCTTTGAGCTGTCGGACGACAATGGCGTGCTCTTGGGCATCAACCGATACAACAACTCCCTGTGCATCGTGGATCTGTTCAACACAAAGATCAATAAAAATGCCAACCTGAACCTGCTGGGCACATCAGGCGCAGGCAAGACCTTCACCATGCAGCTGCTGGCGCTTCGGATGCGGATGCGCGGCATTCAGTGCTACATTCTGGCGCCCATCAAAGGACACGAATTCCGTAGAGCCTGCAATAAGATCGGCGGCGAGTTTATCAAGATCGCACCCGGCTCTCCCCACTGCATCAACGTAATGGAGATACGGCATACCATGTCGCCGGAGATGGAGCTGATTGACGAGATCGATTATGTGGAGATGGGCTCCATGCTGGCTCGAAAAATTCAGCAGCTCATGACCTTCTTCGGCCTGCTGATCCCCGATATGAGCAATGAAGAGGAACAGATGCTGGATGAAGCGTTGATCCGAACCTATGCGGACTTCGGCATCACCCATGATAACGACTCCATCTATACGGACATGGCCTCCGCTCCGCCCAAAATGAAGCAGATGCCTATCCTGGGCGACCTGCATAAGCACCTGCAGGAGAATCCCATGACCCAGCGGCTGGCGGCCATCATCAGCCGTTTTGTCACCGGCAGTGCCCAAAGCTTCAACAGACAGACCAATGTAGACCTCTCTAATAAATACATCGTCCTTGACCTGTCGGAGCTGAAGGGCAAGCTGCTTCCGGTGGGCATGTTCATCGCACTGGATTATGTGTGGGATCAGATAAAGTCTGACCGCACCAAACGCAAAGCCATCTTTATCGACGAAATCTGGCAGCTGATCGGCGCCAGCTCCAACCGCATGGCCGCAGAGTTTTGCCTTGAGATATTCAAGGTTATCCGCGGCTTCGGCGGAGCGGCCATTTCCGCAACGCAGGATCTGTCGGATTTCTTCGGTCTGGAGGACGGCAAGTACGGCAGGGCGATCATCAATAACTCCAAGAACAAGATCATTCTGAACCTGGAGCCGGACGAGGCCCGGTATGTGCAGGAAACGCTGAAGCTCACCCGCACGGAGATCCGCGCCATCACCCGCTTCGAGCGCGGCGAGGCGCTCATCAGCTCCAACAACAACAAAGTGCCCGTGGTGGTGAAGGCCTCCAAGCTGGAAAAGGAAATGATTACCACGGATCGCGCCGAGCTGGAGGCAATCCTCAAAGAACGGCAGAGGGAGAAAACGCATTCAGCGTAGAATACGCATTTCGCAAAGAATACGCACGCGCAGAAGGAGGTGAACAACATGCTGCTTGATGATGAGCGCCATGTGATCAAATGGCTGTCGCAGTACGGCGCACTGACCAAAACACAGGTGATCCGACTGCTGCGGGACAAAACCCCGGAGACGGCGGAGAAGATTCTTCGCAATCTGAAAAGGGAGCATCAAATCTCGGATGTGGCCGGTGGCTACTATCTGGCTTTGGATGGACTATGCAAGCCGGATCAGCGGACGATCCTTGCCGTATGGGTGCTGCTGCGGTTTATCGACTATGTGGATCCCATGGCGCATTATCCTGCGGTCTACCCGTCCCAAATCTTTTTTCTGAAGGAAAACACCGGCTATGAGATCGTCGTGCTGTATGACGGTGAGCAGCACCTTAGCAAGCTGCTGCAGCCGCAGGATGACGAGATGAAATATATCTTTGTCCTGCCCAATATCGCCATGGCATCCCAGATGATGCGCCCCAAGGCGCCCTGCCTGTTTGCAACCGTCAACTTTGCCGGGCAGGAAGAACCGGACATTACATTTTACACAGAGGAGGCTGCAACCGATGGACTCGATAAGCTCGTTCATTCATCTGCTGGATAAAATAGAGACGCAGGATCGACGGCTCGGCATGACCATAAAAAATCTCCGCTGTCTGACCGGAGGGAAAAGCATGGAGCTGGCGTATGCCATGGCGCTGAAGCTGGCTGAGGAAAGCGAAAAATTGACGCTGCTGACCAGAGCGCTTCCCGCCTACACGGGAAATCCGCGGGCACTGCAGGATGTGGATGCGGTTGCAGCAGAGTCGGTTCCAATAGAAGCGGGCTTTACCATCGAAGGGTGGTTCTGCATCCGGCTGCCTCTGCTGCTCCCCAAAAAGGAGAGGGGCTCCGCCTCCTATATTCGGGGCATCCTGTACCCGGCGCTCAGGAACTTCTTTCAGGGCAAAGCACCGGTTCGATACCCCGAAAGCATCATGATATTCCGCCATGTATATGAAAAAGGCAGGCCGGAGCGTCGGTACCGGGATCATGACAATATTGAGATCAATATGGTCTCCGATACCGTCGCCATGTATGTGCTTACGGATGACGCGCCGCCGTGCTGCGATCATTTCTACTGCAGCGCGGCCTCCACGCAGGAGCGTACGGAGGTGTATGTGGTCCCGGCACGGGATTTTCCACAGTGGCTGGTACTTGAGCCCCTGATCCCGGATGAGGGGGTGATGCTCCATGAAAATGTGCCGGAGCAGCGTCAAAAACATGTGTAAAAACAGGGCAAAAACCTGCCTCCCAAATGACATATCTTTTTACAGCCGGAAAACACCGATGAAACCGATATTTTTCAGGCTTTTTGCGCAGACGGTTTCCGACAAAGAGAGCAGTCATGTTGTCGGAAAGTTCCTGCATTCCGGGGCTTGAAACAATGATTACCGTTCGGCCGGGAAGTCATGTGCATCGGCTTATCACAGTGCTTGGGCTCGCCGGCGAATACCCTGTCCGTTCGCTTGGCGTGCTGGGAAACGAGCGTACTCTCAGAGCGCTGGTGGGTAAACTTTCCACAACACAGGAGCTTCGTAACCCGGATACCGATGAGCGGATGAGGGTAAAGCTGCTGCAGATGACCGGTATCGGGAATGCCAAAGCGATTCGTTTCTGTAAGGGCGCTCTCCCCATACTGGAATGGATACATCCGGACGCATACGGCTATTATATGGCCGCGTTTTACAATCATAGATTTCCCGGCGGTATGGCGCATCGGGACCGTAACCTTCGGGTTGCCGAGACGATTGGGATGCACCTGATCGCCGGTGTCGAGACAAAGGCCTATCTGCTCCCCGCCTTGCAAAACCGTGCCATCCTTCGGATAACACCGGACGCGCCTGCCTTCTACCTGGCGCGGGACTTCAAGAGGATCACCCCTGCGGAACAGAACAAAACCATGTTCACACGCATCGTCGGCGCAATCTTCTATCCCGGCAGCTGTTACGCCGTTTACAACACGCGGAACGCCGCGATGAAATGGAACGGCATGGGAGAGTTCAAAGCACTCCACAGCCTGACAGAGCTTGCCCGCATGAATGCCGGGGTTCAGAGCATCGACTCCGCAATCCTGCTGGGCGAGTCCTATGATACGGCGCTGACCACACTGCTGGAGTCGGATAAAAACCGGCGACTGGAACTTCGGTTTGATGGAATCTATCGACACATCTATTTTGTGCCCATGAATGCCGGCGGCATCCGGCAGCTCAGATTGCTCACCGTCCCAGACTGGAAAGAAAAACTGCTTGAGCTGCTGTTCGACCCAGACGTCCGGTCATATAACCGGGGATTCATGGAATACGACGCCAGTATCGGCGGCACCTGTGTTTTCTCGCATCTTGACGGCGACATCGCACGCCTGATCCGTTTTCGTGAGGCAATGCAGACCGGCGCAGGGAGCTTCGAGGTACTCTGCTTCGATGATCAAGCGCCCTTTCTAAGAGAGTACCTTGGCCCGTATATCACACTCAAAACCATCGACGCTGCCACAGTAGAAGCAGAACTGGGACTATAAAGGAGGAATGCATTCTGGATAAAAAGCGAGCAGCAGCCATCATCGCCGTCTCCATACCGGGACTTATCACCCTGCTTTACCTGGGCGGAGTGCTTGGCCAATTGCTGATAAACTACGAGCTTTGGATGAATTCCGGCGGTCTTACAGGGCAAACGACCATCGGCGCCGTAGACTGGAATCCGATCGTGTGTCTGGGCAGCGCCTTCAGCATCCCGGGGCTAAAAAGCATCGGTATACTGCTGCTGACCGGGGTCGGTATCACGGCCTATGTGCGTTTCCACGATAAATTCAGCTCCAAGGACTACGATGAGCGCGGATTTACCCGCAGCAAGTACGGAACCTACGGCACCGCTTCATGGATGAAGGACAAGGAACTGAAAGAGATTCTGGAGATCAAGCCTCCGTCGCAGGCCGATGGCATCATCCTGGGCGAAAAAAACGGCAGCGTCGTCTGCTTACCTAAAGACACCAGACTGAACCGCCACATCGCCGTATTCGGTGCATCAGGTACCCGGAAATCCCGTGGCGTGATCCGTCCGGCACTGTTCACCATACTCAAGCGCGGAGAGTCGGCAGTCATTACGGATCCGAAGGCGGAGCTCTATAACGATACCGCCGAGTTGTTCCGCAAGAACGGGTATGAGGTAAAAGTATTCAATCTGGTAGACCCCCGGCACGGCGACTCATGGAACTGCATGTCAGACCTGAACGGCGATACTCTGCTGGCGCAGGTGTTGACCAATGTCATCATCTCCAACACCAGCGAGGGCAAGGGCGACCATTTCTGGGACAACGGCGAGGCCAATTTGCTCAAAGCGCTGGTGCTCTATATCGATCTGGACAGGAGCCGCAGCCCGGAGACGAAGAACCTGGCGGCCGCCTACCGGCTCCTGACTCAAAACAGCGAGCGGCAGCTGACGGCGCTTTTTGAGAAGCTGCCGCTGGATCACCCCGCCCGTGCGCCGTTCAATCTTTTCTCGCAGGCCAGCGACACGGTGCGTTCCGGCATCGTCCTTGGACTCGGCACCCGGTTACAGGTCTTACAGAACGAGGCTGTGCGGGACATCATCAGCTGCAGCGATATCGATCTCACGGCGCCGGGCAAGCGCAAATGCGCCTACTTCGTCATACTCAGCGACCAGGACGCAACGATGGCGTTTCTGTCCTCGCTGTTCTTTTCGTTTCTATTCATCAAGTTGGTGCGCTATGCCGACAGCACGCCGGAGCTGCGCTGCAAAGTCCCGGTCAACCTCATCTTCGATGAGTTCAACAATGTGGGCAAGCTCGGCGGCGCAGCGGACGGTTCGGATTTTGCCCGTACGCTCAGCGTTATCCGCAGCCGTGCGATCTATGTGATGCTGGCCGTGCAGAGCCTCGGTCAGCTCCAGAACCGGTATCCCAACAATCTCTGGGCGGAGATCGTCGGTAACCTGGACGTGCAGCTCATGCTGGGCTGTACCGATGAGGTCAGCGCCGAGTACTTCTCCGCGCGGAGCGGTGATATGTCGGTGGAGATCAACTCCACCATGACCGTGCGCAAGACCATTGCCGTAGCGCAGGTCATCCCCCAATACCGTCAGACGGAGGGCCAGGGGCGCAGACGGCTGCTGACTCCGGACGAGGTGCTGCGCATCCCCAACGAGGAACTGCTGGTGGTCATCCGAGGACACAATGTCCTGAAACTGAAAAAGTTTGATTATGCTGACCACCCGCTGGCCAAGGAATTGACTCCCGTCAGCATTCTTGACTACACACCCCCGCGCGCGGCAGCGCCTTTTCTCCAGACCGAGACGACTTTGTCACGCGCAGTGTCTGAGGAGCGGCCGCACACATCGTCCATACCCTCAAAACGCAGAACGCTGTACAGCTCCGCAAAACCGCCGAGCGAGTTTTGAACTCAATGCTTTAACTAAAAAGCTGACATTTAACTTTAGTGATGTTGTAATGCTGAAAGATAGTTAAATTAGTGGCGGGCAAATGGACTATATCACAAAACACCGAGCGTATCGGCAATACGGACAGACTAACAAATAAAACACATTACCGGCAGATGGGCGTCTCAGAAATGGGACGCTCTTTTTATATTCAAACAAAAGAAACGGAGGATCAAACAATGGCAACGAAAAAAACGGCGGTGATTCCGGAAGAAGAAATTCTTGCGGCCGCAACGGAAGAAAACATCAATGAACACGCATTACATCAGACTGAAACTGAACCTGAGCCGGATAGAGTGCTCAGCGCTGAAGGGGCGCCCGGAGACGCTGATCTCATCGACATTTGCCAGACTGATTCCGAATCTGCGAATCCCGAAGGGATGCCGATCGAAGACGCCGCGCGCAACACCCCGGAAGCACCGGTATCCCAGACCGGATCGGGCACTGAACTTCCCGGAGAATTTCCGGCCGGATCCGATGAATTAACTGCGCCGGAAGCTCCGGTGTCCCAGACCGATTCCGACTTGGAGGAGAAAAAACCTGAAGAGAGCCCGCCGGCCCGCCGAACCAGAAAACCAAGAGCCAAGAAAAGTGAGTCTGACACAGCAGCGGCAGAACTGTCCGGGGATGCATCCGACGGCGTCGAAGCTCCGGAGAAGAAGCCGCGCAGGCGCGCCGCTGCCAGACCGGCGTCGCCGGTAGTATCCATCGACGAGCGCCCCAGTGTGGAAACGGAAGCGGACAAAGCCCGCAACGATTTGCTGGACTTGGTAGAATCCTTAAAGACCAAACGGATCCTGACCGGGACCATTCAGGGCATCGAGCGCCCCGCTGACCATCCCTCACGTTCTCTTGCAGTCATTTATCATGGCGATATCAAGGTTATTATTCCTGCGGAGGAGGCGGTGGAGCCGCCGGAGGATTTCCGTGGCAGACTTCCGGAGGATGTGCTGCACTACATGGTCACCAAGCGCCTGGGGGCGGAGGTGGATTACATCATCAAGGGCATCGACGCCAAGGCGGGCGTTGCAGTCGGCAGTCGTCTTGAGGCTATGTCCGCCAAGCGCCGCGCGTACTATTTCGGTACAGACCGGGATGGAAACAATCTTCTCTACGAAGGTATCTGTGCGGAAGCTCGCGTCGTATCCGTCATTCGTGCCGGCATCTTCGTGGATCTATTTGGCCTGGAGGTCTACATCCCGCTTCGCGAGCTGAGCTACCAGCGTATGCTGGATGCACAGGACAGCTTTCAGCCCGGGCAGCGCATTCTGGTTAAGATCCTGAGCATCGACCGCAGTGACCGAACCCGTATCCGGGTCAGCGCCTCCATCAAGCAGGCCGGAGAGAACCCTTATGAAAAGGCGCTGCGGCGTTATTCTGTGGGCAACCGCTATGTAGGTACTGTCAGTATGGTGGACATGAACGGCGTGTTCGTCTCACTGGACGGCGGCATCGACTGTCTGTGCAGCTATCCTAAGCGCGGGCGCCCGCCCAGAGGCTCTCGCGTTACGGTACGGATTCTGGGCATCAACAACGAATCCAACCGGATCTGGGGCGCAATCACACACATCGCTACCCCGAGATGACCGGAGCGAACAGAAAATGACAAGGAGGTTGAACAACTATGCTTGATTACGATCTGACCCGCGCAGAGCAGGTCAGAAGAACGGATCTTGCGCAAAAAGCCCGCAGAATGATCCTGTCCCACATGAAGGTGGAGGCGGAGGACGAAACTTCGCTGACGCTGGATCACCGCGGCTACTATATGCAGATCTCGTTCTCGCCGCTGCACCCGCTGCTGGTCGTCTGTCTGGCTAAGGCGATCCGAAACCCGGATGGCGCACGAAAACAGCAGCTCGCCAACGAACTGAACCTGCACAGCGTACTGGGTAGCCACGCCATCAACGAGGACGTCGGCTGTTATTCCTATCGCGCTACCCACTGGCTGGATACGGAGCTCACGCCGGAACGGTTCTTTGAAATACTCAGCCGCTGCGTTGACGAAGCGGATCGTGGCTATTTCAATCTGGCAGGATGAGTATATTGCCGTAATGCTCAGTGCGTATCCGCGTACCGGACAACCCCACCACCTCCCGGCAGTACCCGGGGAAAGCCTCAAGTGAGAGCCGGGAGCCATACTGCGGCACTCCGGAGTACACCTTACAGCCGTCAAGCCCTCCGGAATCAGAACCAGCCATACTCGAAGAGCCGGCCATGAATGAACTGCATTTGCGTGAAACCGCGGCGTTGGAGTTGGTTTCACCTATGACTCTACCGCAACAGAACGCCGGGATACCCCCATTATCGCCGGAGATATATCCATCTATCCGGAGCGGGATATCAAATCACGGCCGGAACTGAACGCAGCAGACGGCATCATATATTTCTGCGTTTGGGCGCAGCTGAGAACAGAAGCACGATACGATCTGTATATCGGCTGCACCTGAGCCAAACCACATCACGCAGCGAGAAGCGCATCGGAAACGGTGCGCTTCTTCGCTGCAAAAAACAGGAGGTAAAGGAACGATGAAACGTAAAACGCTCAAGAAAGCCCTTTCGGCATTCTTGTCCCTGCTCATGTGCATGATGACGCTTTTGTCTATCAGCACACCTGTGTTTGCCGCAACGACGGTAGACGCTTACATGGTGGATTTCCCACGCGACGGTGACAGCAACTACTCTGCGACGGCGTGGGGCCACTCTGCCACGTCTCTGATGGGCGGTTGGCGGTATCTCAACAGCAAATACACAACGGTGCATAGCATCGGCACCTATAACGGTCAAGTCTCGTATTGCATCGAGCCCGGCATCGGGCAAAATGCCGGCGATACTCTCTCCCACAAGGATGAGACATTTTGGGAAAACTACCCCAGCCACCTCAATCCGACCATTTCCCCGGATACCATCAAGGTCCTGCTTGGCCGGATCATGCAGTATGGCTATCAGGGCAATGTATCCACATCCTGGCGTTCTCAGAACGCCTCGGATGCAGCTGCGTTAAGCCATATAATCGCTACACAGCTGCTGGTCTGGGAGACGGTTGTCGGCGAGCGTGACGCAAGCTTCAACAAGGTGGATCCCTCCGGCTATGGGAAGAGCGCGGTTTGGAGTTATATCCGGGACGAGCATCCGCTTCGCAGCCAGATCCGCTCCTATTATAATTCCATGGCCGCCAGCGTGCAGAGTCACGCAGAGATCCCCAGCTTCTGCGCACGAAGCATTGGCAGCGCACGCAGCTATGAACTCAAATACGACGGCACGCGATATACCGTGACACTGACGGATACCAATGGAGTGCTGTCGAATTTCTCGTTCAGCTCCTCGGAACCCGGAATCAGCTTCTCCCGAAGCGGGAACCGCCTGACAATCACCTCCGATACGCCGATTGCAGGCGATATCCGCGTAAGCGCCAGCAAGACCAACGGCGTGCGAAGCGGTGTGGTCGTCTGGACGGACGGCAACAAAGGCGCCGGCATTCAGGACGTTGTCACCTACGGCGAAAATGTGTCAGACCCTGTCAGCGCCTATCTTCGGCTTGAGATGGAGGCGCTCGGCACCATGCACCTGGTCAAGACCAGCGAGGATGGCGTTGTGGCCGGCATTTCTTTCACGATCTCTGGCAACGGAATCACCAAGACTGTGACTACCGGCCGCGACGGCACGATTGACGTATCCAAGCTCATGGCCGGCACCTATACCGTAACAGAAGCGGACATTGAGCGTTATACGCCCCAGACTTCACAGCAGGTCACCATTGTCGGCGGGCAGACCTCGACCGTGACCTTCAACAACGTGCTCAAGCGCGGTGCATTGGAGGTGACCAAGACTTCAGAAGACGGATTCGTTGAGGGCGTAAAGTTTCGCTTGTACGGCAAATCCCTTTCCGGCCTGAACGTCGATGAGTATGCGGTAACGGACTCCGCCGGCGTGGCTAAGTTCCGCAATGTCCTGATTGGCGGCCCATATACCATCGAGGAGGTCGATACGGCCATTCGTTACGTTATCCCTGATCCCCAGTCAGTATCTATCCAGTGGAACCGGGTTGCAGAGCGCAGCTTTGCCAATATCCTCAAAAAGTTTACCGTGACCGTAACCAAGACGGACGCAGAAACCGGAACACCGCAGGGCGACGCCACGCTGTCAGGCGCTAAATACGGGATCTACAAGGGTGGGAAGCTTGTCGATGTGTATTACACAGACGCCAAAGGTCAGTTCACCAGCAAAGAGTATATCTGCGATACCGACTGGACGATCCGTGAAATGGAACCCTCAGAGGGGTACCTCCTCGATACGACGGAACATACCGTTGGTGCAGCGCCTGGTCAGTATACGGTTGAACACAATACAACGGCTAACGCCGTGACCGAAACGGTAATCAAAGGCAGCATCCGCCTGATCAAGCATATTGATGCCGAACTGGAAACCTCCGAGAACGCGCCAACCCCGCAGGCGGAGGCTGAGATCCCCGCAGCAACGGACCCCTCTGCGCCGGAAGGCTCCACATATTTTGTTAGCCCGGACGCTGCCGCACCGGAGGATGCGCAGGGAACTGCAGCTTCCGATGATACAAAGGACGCAGCCGAACCGGCAGTGGAAGAAACACAAATGCCCGATCAAGCCGATACGGAAACGCCGGCCGAGTCTGAACCGGAAGCAGCCGATACGCTGATTCCCGGTCAGAATGAAGCGAAGCCAGAACCCGAAAACGGATCTGAACCGGCGGCGGAGTTCAACCCCTCCGGCAATGCAGGCATTATCGAGCAGCCGGAAGCAGGCGCGATGTTTCAGCTTTATCTCTCAAGTGCCGGAAGCTATGACGCAGCTAAAGATGGCGAGCGCGATCTGCTCGTGACGGATGAAAACGGCGTAGCACTTTCCAAGGATCTGCCTTACGGCCGCTATACCGTACACCAGATCGAGGGACAGGAAGGACAGGCCTTTGTTCCGGACTTTACCGTATTCATCAGCTCCGACGGACACCTGTACTCCTATATCCTGAACAACCAGACCATCACCAGCTTTATCCGCGTGGAAAAACGCGATGCTGAGACCGGAAAGATTATTCCGGCAGCAGGCATCGGTTTTCAGGTCAGAGACCTGACCTCCGGCGAACTGATTTCACAGACCGTCTATTATCCGGCGCCAGTGACCATCTCCACATTCTATACCGCAGACGATGGCACGCTGATGCTCCCCTGCGAGCTGCCCTACGGCCGCTATGAGCTGATCGAGGTGACAACCTGCCATGGCTATGTGCTGGATACCGCCCCGGTTCCGTTTACCGTGGATGGGTCAGAGGCTGTCGTGACAGTTACAAAGTCCAACATGGCGCAAAAAGGCGTCATCCGTATCCAAAAGACCGGCGAGGTCTTCAGCAGCGTTGTAAACGAGGGATCCATCTTCCGGCCTGTATATGAGAATACCGGACTTCCGGGAGCAGTCTTTGATATCGCTGCTGCGGAGGATATTTACACCCCTGACGGAACCTTGCGTGTAAAGGCCGGGGACATCGTAGACACCGTCACCACGCAATCGGACGGCATGGCCGTCAGTAAGGCACTCTACCTTGGCAAGTATGTGATCACCGAGAAGCAAGCTCCGCACGGCATGGCGCTTCAGACCGAACCGCATACGGTCGAGCTGGTATATGCCGGACAGGAGGTTACGGTCACCGAGCTTCGGGCAGATATGTACAATGAACGCCAGCGTGTGGAGATCAGTCTGGTAAAGACCATGGAAACAGATACGCTGTTCGGCATTGGCCAAAGTGGCGAGCTCACGCACGTTACATTCGGCCTTTATGCTGCGGAGAAGCTTGTGGCAGCCGATGGCAGCAGCATCCCGCAGGACGGCCTGATCGAGATGGTGTCCTTGAATAAAGACGGAAAAGCGACGTGCAAGACGGATCTCCCCTTTGGACGCTTCTACCTGCAGGAGATATCTACCGACAGCCATTACCAGCTTGGCGATACGAAGTATCCGGTGTCGTTTGACTACGCCGGGCAAGACAAGAAGCTTGTCAAGCTGATTGCCAACGGGGGCGCAGCCATTGAGAATAAGCTGATCTACGGCTCCGTTTCGGGTCTGAAGGTTGATGCAAACGATAAGCCACTCTCCGGTGCAGTCATAGGTCTGTTTGCTGCATCCGAAACGAGATTTACGAAGGATACCGCACTGCTGACAGCCGTATCCGCCGAGGATGGCAGATTCCGCTTCGAAAAGATTCCTGCCGGCAACTGGCTCGTGCGCGAGATCGAGCAGCCCAAGGGCTTTGTTCTGAGCGAAAAGCTGTTCCCGGTAACGGTCAAGGAGCAGGGACAGGTCATTGAGATCAAGATTGCGAACAAGCTTATCCGCGGCAGCGTCACGCTGACGAAGTATGACGCAGACTATCCCGAGAATAAACTCAGCGGCGCGGTATTCGAGGTCTACCGTGATGTTAACGGGAACAAGGCGCTGGATAAGGATGATGTATTGCTCGGCACCATGGAGGAGTCCTCTGCCGGCGTTTACTGGATGAAGAATCTGGAGTACGGCGGCGTACTGGTTAGGGAGAAAACCGCACCGGAGGGCTTTATTCCGGACGAGAAATCCTGCTATGTGGAAATCGATACCGACGGAAAAACCTACACCGTTGAGAACGAAGCCGGAAAGGGCTTTATCAACCATGCGCTGAAGGGCTCCCTCAAGATTATTAAGACCACCAGCGACGGAAAGAAAGAGGGCTTCGCGTTCCGCATCACCGGCGCCAACGGCTACGATATGACGTTTACGACCGACGCCAAGGGTGAAATCTTCATTGAGAAGCTGCGCATCGGCGAGTATACCGTCACGGAGCTGAAAAACAGCGCCAGCGAAGGGTACAAGATCGCAGACCCCGTCAAAATCACGCTTGTTGCAAATGAAACGCTGACGGTAAAGATCCATAACGACAAGACGAAGGTGGATGTTCCCAAGACCGGAGACGACGCCGATCTTATGTTCTGGATCTCACTGCTCGGGCTTGCGGCGGCAGGAGTGGGCTGCACAGCGTTTTTCTACCTGAAAAAGCGCAGAACGGGCAAGCATATTGCCGTGAAGAAGTAAATAACACCTGTCCGGGGATACGCTTGAACGCGCATCCCCGGATTCGTTACGGAGGAACGATATGAAAAACGACAGACGCAGAAGAAATCGGCCGCGGAACCGTGAGAAGAAGGGCGTCAAGCAGTCCCCGGGCCAGGAATGCCGGCACGTATGGTCGGACGGCGTATGCCTTAAATGCGGGTGCTTGCAGCAAAACCCACGCTCAAACAGCGAAAAACTGCCCGCAGGACAAAATCCTGCGGGCAGTACAGATGTCAGAGATAGTTGATGGGAATGACCCGATCCGACCCCTTCAATGAGACCAGCCTGTCATAAAGGCAGATCACGCCGCCTGGACCGCGCCTGACACCGGGGATCTTATCCAAGAGGTCGAAAGCGTCCATATCCTTTTTCTGCGGGTCAGCGTGTTTTTTTCATCTCCAGCGGATATAGTGTCCCTTTCTCAGTTATTGCCGGTGATGAACGTAGCATTGAAAGAGCATTGCAATCAGAATTCTTCATGCTATAATATACCCACATCACTCGTGAGGCTATGACTGACTGCGCTCAGACCAAAGGATAATTGGTGCACGGTTGTAAACGGGTGCAGAAGGAGGACTAAAGTCTATGACAAAGAAAGAGCTCGTTTCTTATGTGGCTGAAAAGGCCAATCTCAGCAAAAAGGACGCGGAAACAGCGGTCAATTCCGTATTTGACGGTATCACGGAAGCACTGAAAACCGACGGCAAGATCCAACTGGTCGGCTTCGGCAGTTTTGAAGTGAAGGAGCGCGCCGCGAGGATGGGCAAAAACCCGGCTACCGGCGAAACGATCGAGATCCCAGCCAGCAAATCCCCTTCCTTTAAGGCGGGAAAGGCACTCAAGGATACGATCAAGTAAAAACAAAATACAGCATCAGAGAGGACGGCTTGAGAAATCAGGCCGTCTTTTTCTATGCAAATTACAGGAGGTCATTATGAAAAAGATGAAAAAAGGCATCGGCATAATGCTGGCGCTATTGTGCTGTATTCTCATGTGTACAGGCGTTGTCTATGCTACCGGCGATGACACGGACGGCACGGAGCTTCAAGTCGCGCAGCCCGTCATCCTTGAGGTACAGCTTGGCCCCCGGTGGGCGGGCGTTGAATTCCAGCTCAAGACGGATGTAGGACTTTATCCGGGCACGATTGCCGTGGGGCAGGACGGGATTTTACGAACCGAGCTGGGCAATAGCGGCAGCTATGTCCTTTCTTGCCTGACACTAAATGCCGCCGTGCCGGCGCCGGGCGATATCCCAAGTCCTGATGTGACGCAACAAGAACAGAATACGCAGACAACAGGCAGTGCGGAGAACGCGGATGCCGCTTCGCAGAATGCGCAAGAGCAGGAGTCGGGCCGTCCTACCGTCGGCGGGATTCCCGTGATGCACATTATCCTGTTCGGCGGAGGGCTCCTTCTTGCGTCAGGTGCACTGGTCGCCATGCGCTTTATTCGGAACCGGCGCCCATCAGAACGCTCGCCATATGATGAGGACGATGACGAGGATGATTACGAATATTGACATCGCCATTTTGGAGAGCGCGGGCAGTTTAGAGAGGTGTATCTTTCCTCCAGACCGGTTCTGAATTGCAAAATACAAAACTTTCAGAAATATTATAATAAAAAGATTAAAAACATTACTTTAGGGCTTGACTTTTGGATCCTGATATGCTAAGCTGTAACCGTGGCAGGGGCTTGCACTCAGGCTTTCAGTACTTCGGAAGAGCTCCCGGAGTTAGACTCTCCCCGCGGGAGAGAAACTGTTACGGATTTGCGCACTGAGCGATCCATACGGTGCAAGCCACAACTGAACTCATTGGCCGGAAAGCTGCTTTGATGACAGGAACGTGCTCGGTATGTAGAAACCGACTTTGCCGTCCTTGGTTTTCATGCAGTTTTCCGGCCTTTCTCTATATCCTGACGGAGGTGAAAGGAATCGTGAAACACAAGAAAAAGAAGAAAGGAATCAACCCGTCCGCCATGCGCTGCCAGTATTGCGGCGGCACCGTTGTGCTGCGCTCCGCAGACGGCATCTACCATGAGAACCACAGCCATACCATGCTCTATGTTTGCAGCAATTATCCGCGGTGTGACGCTTATGTCCGCACCCATCCGGGCACGAATATCCCCGTCGGCACATTGGCTAACCGTGAGCTGCGCACGCTTCGGAATCAGGCGCACCACTATTTCGACCAACTCTATCTAAGCGGTTTGATGAGTAAGCAGGACGCCTACCTGTGGCTGGCAGGGCTTCTGCAGGTACCGCTTTCCAAAGCGCACATTGGCTTTCTCGGTGAATATTACTGCAACGAGGTCATCGCCGAAAGCAAGAAGCTCCTGGAGCATCGCAGGAAACAACAGCCGGCCGGATTTCGCCCATGCAAAGGAGGAGAAGCATCATGACGCTTACACAACCCCAGCAGAGAAAAGTGGAGCAAAACATCGGGCTGGTCGGGAAGGTGATCAAGGACAAGGTACATAATCCCGGTCAAAACAGTATCTACAGTTACGATGATCTCTATCAGATCGGCTGCATTGGCCTCTGCAAGGCGGCATACAGCGATAAAGGAGGATGCTTCTCTACGTATGCATACAGGCTAATCTGGAACGAGATATGCACGGCGTTGATCTATGCCAACCGTCGGGCGGCAAAGGAGTGTGAGCTGATCCCGGAGGTGCTCGGGAAAGAAGATAGTTTAGACGAGCATCACGAACTGAGCATGATACTCGACCGGCTGGAGGCCAACGCTTCCGAGGCGATGGCGAAAGGCATCCGGGCGATCCGTCTCAGCGCCGAGGGCTATTCCCACGCGGAAATCGGCAGCATACTCGGGGAAAGCGACAAATGTGTCGCCGCCCGAATCTCCCGCACCAGGAAATATCTCAGGTCGCATCCGGATCTTGCAGCATTCTGATTTATGCACAATTGAAAACGATATAGCAAACCCTCCCTCCTCAGTATAAACACTGCGGAGGGAGGGTTTTGCGTTTTGGGGGAAGTTATGAAACTCTTCAAGAATAACCGCTGGCTGCTTATTCCGATCCTGTCCTCACTGCTGCTACTTGTCCTTATGAAAACAGTGCTCTTTCTCGGGTATGTCCCGACTGAGTCCATGGAACCGACACTGAAGAAAGACTCATTTATTCTGGGGACACGGCTGTACGGAGATTTGACCGATGGGGATATTATCATCTTTGAGCGGGATGGGCGGCTGCTTGTAAAGCGAATTACGGCATCCGGCGGCGAAGCTGTCGTTCGGAATGGCATTACGCTGATTGTGCCGGAAAACTGTTATTATGTTCAGGGCGACAATGTCAACCACTCCTATGATTCCCGCTTCTGGTCGGACCCGTTTGTAAAGGAGAGCAGCATAAAGGCAAAGCTGCTGGGCTAATTCTTTATAAGCGCCATAGCCGCCTGTTCCGGGACGCTGAAAAAATCGTCCCTGTGGGTTTCCGGCAGGTCAAGGGCTATGCCGCTTATGTCCCACTGTGTATCACATAGCGGCAAAACTCGTCCTCGTCAAGATGGGAGGAGATAAGCTCTCTGCTCTCTGCCTTTTCCTTCAAAATACTTGTGCCCACATATGTGTCCTTACAGTTGATAGTATGCACCCCAGATTACCTTCCCCTATACAGTCTAGTATATAGACCTTTGCTCCTGGCGTTCTTTATAGATCGTCTACCAGTGCGGTGCTCTTGGCGTAGGCGGTGCTGCGCGCCTCAAAGAAATCCGTCTTGACCATGTTGGCGTCGGCGTACTGGCTGACCCATGCCATGCTCTCCGGCTCGTGCTCGAAGCCGGGATATAGCGCCGGATACCCGAGACTCGTCCAGCGGAGATTGCCGAGGTAGTGGATATAATCTGTGACCATCCGGCGGTTCAGCCCCGGCACCTCGTCCCCGATGACATAATGCCCCCACGCGATCTCCTGTTCCACGCCCTCCAGCATCATTTCCCGAAGCACCTGCACGTTTTCCGCCGTGAACAGCTCCGGCTGCTCCTTCTGTAGCTCCAAAATAATGTTGCGAAACAGCCACAGGTGGGTGTTCTCGTCCCGGTTAATGTAGCGGATCTCCTGTGCCGAGCCGGGCATCTTGCCATTGCGGGAAAGGTTGTAGAAGAACATGAAGCCACTGTAAAAATAGATGCCCTCCAAAATGAAGTTGGCCATCATCACGCGCAGCAGCGTAGGGGCGTCCTTTTGCTCCTGGAACTCGTTGTAGCAGTTCCCGATGAAGGTGTTGCGCCGCAGAAGGTGCTCGTCGGTCTTCCACTGGTAGAGGATGTCGTTCCGCTCCACGGGGGAGCAGATGGTGTCGAGCATATAGCTGTAGCTCTGGGAGTGGACGCACTCCTGAAACGCCTGAATGGAGAGGCAGAGATTGACCTCGTTGGCGGTAATATACGCGCCGATGTTGGGCAGATTCGCCGTCTGGATGGAGTCCAGAAAGACGAGAAAGCTTAAAATTTTGTCGTAGGCCGTGCGCTCGGCCGGCAGCAGGCGGGGATAGTCCTTCACATCCTGCGAGAGATTGATCTCCTCCGGAATCCAGAAGTTGTTCATGGCCTGCCGGTACCAGTCGCTGACCCACGGATACTTCATGTTGTTGAAATCGTTGAGGTTCGTTGTGTTGCCGCCAATCATACGCCGCAGGCGCACGTCGATGTCACCCTCCGGATTAAAAAGTGGCTTTTTCTTCAGTTCTACCATGGTACTGCTCCTCCCTATGACGCGCAGCTTTCGCAGTCCTCCACCTCAAGGGACTTGCTGCGGATGTAGTAGATCGTTTTGACGCCGCTGTGCCACGCATCCAGATACAGCGCCAGTACCTGCCGCATGGTGTAGTCGTTGGTGATATACAGGTTCATACTCTGTGCCTGATCGATGTGCCGCTGGCGCACGCCTGCGGCCCGTACCGACCAGCTTTGGTCGATGAGGTGAGCCGCCTTATAGTACCACCATGTATCCAGCGACAACTCCGGGGCCACGCGAGGCAGGATGCTGCCCTTCTTCTCCTCCAAAAAGAAGCGCCTCATGACAGGGTCGATCCCGGCGGAGGTGCCGGAGAGGATAGAGGTGCTGGAGGTGGGGGCGACGGCCAGCAGGTATGCGTTGCGCATTCCCTGCGCCGCCACCGTTTCGGCAAGCTCCCGCCACTTGTCGGAGGCGTAGCCCCGCTTCTCAAAATACGCGCCGGTCTGCCAGTCGCTGCCCTCAAACAGCGCATAGCAGCCCTTTTCCCGTGCCAGTGCCGTGTCCGCCCGGATGGCGGCATAATTGATGCGCTCAAACACCGCGTCGGCGAAGGCGAGATGCTCCTCGCTCTCCCAGCGGATGCCGCGCTTTGCCAGCATGTGGTGATAGCCGCTGACGCCAAGTCCAATGCTGCGGTATTTGTGGTTCGTGAGCCGGGCGTATTCCAGCGGGTAGAAGTTCAGGTCGATGACGTTGTCCAGTGCCCGCACCGCCGTCTCCACCGTGCGCTCCAAGTAGGCATCGTCCTCCACGGGAAGATTTCCGAGGGAGAGGCTGGCCAGATTGCAGACCACGAACTCGCCGGGGCGGGTGGCCGTCACCACCACCGTATCGCCGTTCTCCGTCCGCACCTCGGTGCTGATATGCTCAATGGGCGCCATATTCTGGGCGATCTCCGTGCAGAGGTTGGAGCAGTAGATCATGCCCGCATGGCCGTTGGGGTTCATGCGGTTGACGGCGTCCCGGTTAAATGCGAAGGGTGTGCCAGTTTCCACCGCCGAGCGCAGCACCAGCCGCACGATGTCCTTGACGGTGACGGTGCGCTTTTCGATGCGGGGGTCACTGACGCAGTCCAGATACCGTTTCTCCCACTCCTCGCCCCAATAGTCCTCCAGCGCGTAGCCCTTGACGGTGAGGATATCGTGGGGACACATGAGATGCCACGGCGCGTCAAGATTTTTCTCCGCCAATTTCCAGAACAGATCGGGATAGCACACGGCAGGAAACACGTCGTGCGCCTTCATGCGGTCGTCGCCGTTGTTGGTGCGCAGCTGCAAAAACTCAGGGAGATCCTTATGCCACGCATCTAAGTAGACCGCCACTGCGCCCTGCCGCATGCCCAGCTGATCCACGGCAACGGCAGTGTCGTTGACCAGCCGGATCCAGCGGATGACGCCGCCCGCCGCCCCCTGAAAGCCCCGAATGGCGCTGCCGGTGGCCCGTACCTTGCCAAAGTACAACCCCATGCCGCCCCCAAACTTGGACACCTTGGCAAAATTGTCAACGGAGCGGTAGATGCCGTCCAGACTGTCCGGCACCGTGTCAATAAAGCAGCTGGAAAGCTGGTGATGGGGCTTTCGTGCGTTGGACATGGTGGGGGTGGCCATGGTGACCTCCATGCGGCTGAGCATATCGTAAAACCGCCTGACCCAACCCATGCGGTCAGAGGCCTCATTCATGGCAAGGTGGAGCGCGATGCCCAGGAACATCTCCTGCGGCGTTTCCAACGGCTCACGGCTGCGGGACTGGATGACGTATCGCTTGAGCAGCAGGTCAAGGCCGGAATAGGTGAACAGTGTGTCCCGCTTCGGGCATAGAAAGACCTCCGCCGCATCGATCTCCTCACGGGAATAGCGGGCGAGGATATAGTCGCCGTACAGCCCCTTATCCGTCAGATAGCGGAGCTTTTCATACAGGCCTTTCACACCGCGCTCTGTCCACCGCGAGGCATTGCGCTTGGAAAAGGTGTGATTCAAAAGCCGTGCCGCGATGAACTCCCATTTGGGCGCCTCCACTGTGGTCAGCTCCACCGCCGCCTTGGTAAGGGCTTCCATTTTCGCTTCCATGGTCATGGCGGGCTTGCAGAAGCTCTCAAATTTCAGCTGCAAGGCGCTGAGGGGATAAACCTCTTCCTCGAAATCCTTCTGGATCTGCCGTAGGACGTCCTCAAGGGCATCATCCCCCACCTCGCGGGCGAGGTCTGCGCGGACGCGGCGCAGGGCGGCGCGCTTTTCACGGTACAGGATATATGCCTTTGCCACCTCATAGTGTCCGCACTCCATGAGTACGCGCTCCACCTCATCCTGTACACGCTCCACGGTCAGCCCACTGTTTTCAGGCAGGCGCTTGAGCACGACAGACAGCATTTCATCGAGCACCCGGTCGTCTATCTCCTGCCCTTGGCCGGAAAATGCCTTTTTCATGGCGTTCAGGATCTTTTCTTTTTGGAACGGGACAACTTCGCCCGTTCGCTTTCTGATATTCATCGGCGACCTCCTTTACATCAACTATCAATTTGCTCCATAACATCAAAATGGTTTTTCTCATACCGGATGAGCCCGTCCCGCCGCATGAGGGACAGCTCGTTGGAAAGCGCGCTGCGTTCTACGCTGAGATAATCCGCCAGTTGCTGGCGATTGTAGGGAATATCAAAGGAATAGCTACCGGTGCGCTTGATACACTCCGAGAAGTAGGACAGCAGCCGCTTTCGAATGGACTTGGGGCCGGTGTGCAGCACCCGGCGGGAGAGCTGCAAATTTTTCTCCGAGCAGAGCGTCAGCAGGTTCCGCACAAGCCGTACATGGCGCGGGCAGACATTGGCGCAGGGTTCCAGTACGCGCCTGATATTCAGCAGCAGCGCTCGCGTATCCTCGGCGGCGGTGACGTTGACCATCAGCGGCTCGCCCGGCACGCAGGCGTACGCCTCCGCAAAGACGCCGCCGGGGCCGATGCTGCTCAGGACGCTGTTATTGCCCCACACGTCTCCCATTTCAATGATGACCCGGCCGGAGAGCACCACGCCGATCTGCTCCGTGGCAGTCCCCTCCGGGAAAATAATCTCGCCCTTTTGAAAGGCGTGCTCCTTCGCGTGCAGGCAACCGAGCATTTCCTCAATGTCCGACGACTCCATTCCGCGAAAAAGCCGTGTGTTTGCTAAATTGATCTGCATATTTTTTGCCTCCGTGTTGGTGTGCCAACGGACTTTCATAAATTATGATAGTAGAATAAAATCACAAAGTCAAGAGAAACCGCAAGGGGGTATCAAAATGATTCGAAGGATCATCCAGATCGATCAGGAAAAATGCAACGGCTGCGGTGCCTGCGCCGCCGCCTGTCACGAGGGCGCCATCGCCATGGTGGACGGCAAGGCGCGGCTCATGCGGGACGATTACTGCGACGGCTTGGGCGACTGCCTGCCCACCTGCCCAACCGGGGCCATCACCTTTGTGGAGCGGGAGGCGGCGGCCTATGACGAGCAGGCCGTCATGGAAAATAAGCAGCGGAAAATGCGGAAAGAGGGCATGACCCTGCCCTGCGGCTGCCCCGGCAGCCAGTCCCGGAATATTCAGCGCCAGGACGCGCCCGCCGTGGAAACGCCGCAAGCCCAGCAGACGAGCCGCCTTTCCCAGTGGCCGGTGCAGATCAAGCTGGTGCCGGTGAACGCCCCGTATTTTGACGGCGCGCGGCTGCTGATCGCCGCCGACTGCACCGCCTACGCCTACGCCGCCTTTCACGAGCGGTTTATCAAGGGGCACATCACCCTCGTGGGCTGCCCCAAACTGGACAGCGTGGACTATTCCGAAAAGCTGACGGAGATCATCCGGGAGAACGATATCAAGAGCGTCACCGTCGTCCGCATGGAGGTACCCTGCTGCGGCGGGCTGGAGCTGGCGGCGAAAAAGGCGCATACCGGCAGGGTCACCGAGCTGGAGAGCCCATCCACCCCGTCAGTGATGTTCACCGCGTTCACCGTGCCGGTGATGACCAGGGCGGCAAAGATCATGTACACCACCCAGGGCAGCTTCCACTCCACCCCAAAGAAGGGGACATAGAGGTTGGGGGACAGGATTCCGCTGTTGCGCAGCAGCACAATGAACAGAATGGCCGCCGCCAGCTGGAGCAGAAATTTCTGGCTGGCGCTCAGGCCGGTGTTCTCCTTCTTCTTGATCTTGGCATAGTCGTCAATAAACCCGATCAGGCCAAAGACCAGGGCAAACAGGAGGACAAACACGCTGGTGAGATCCCCCGACAGAATGGCCGGTCCGTTGAGCACCAACACCACAATGGCCACCGCCGCAATAAACATCAGCCCCCCCATGGTGGGGGTCCCCTGTTTGGACATGTGCCAGGTGGGTCCGTCCTCCTTGATGGCCTGGCCCGCTTTCCACCGGCGCAGGGCGGGCACCAAATATTTGCCCAGCACAGCACTGATGACAAAGCCCAGGATCACCGCCGCCAGGGTTTTGATCAGAATGGAATCCATTCCCTTACACCTCCGCGTTTTTCAACTTCGATTCTCTCTTTTTTGGGGCCCGCC
>OHAY01000658.1_pt1 | contig 35348 bp, 29 predicted proteins | sample 1577191 | NCBI WGS metagenome assembly OHAY01 (sample SAMEA3541504, study PRJEB24748) | human gut metagenome | biome: human gut; feature: human-associated habitat; material: faeces | place: China | collected 2012 | reverse complement strand
CTACAAGCATCGCTGCAGCTAGCGAATCTATTAAAATATGTGCGATTACGCAGGGTAATACACCTTTGGAATATTCTTTTATTGTTCCAAACATAAATGTATTTCCTAATATCATTAGATAGAATATTAGATAATTACTAGATCCAGCTGTAATCCAAGGTAATCTATAAATTGGAATGTGCCATAAAAACCACACGATTGATATTAAGAACATTTTTAATACATATGACTTTATATTAAACTTTGGTTGCAAATACCATCTCCAACCACATTCTTCTAATCCACCTTGCAGGATTGTCCATGGCATATATACCAATACTGAAATAATTGTTCCGCCTGTCAACGATATATTTCCCATTATAAATGAAACACCATAATATACGCATACACTACCGATTGCCAAGATATATGAGTAGATAGACTCTCTCTGCAAAAACATATCTTTTAGCACTGCTTTCTGCCCATCTGATTTTGCAAAAGCAATCGCAACAAACATTGGCGTTAAGTTCATTAAAATAAATAAGACAGATGAACCAATTGAATTTCCTTCAGAAAACAAAATAAGTAATATCTGACCAATAACAAGAGTTACTGCAAGCGTTATTGCAGAATAGGATAATGATTTTTTCATCATAATCTCTCCATAAATTCACATTGTACTTTTCTTTTATATCGCATAGACATAGTATATCATATCCACTGTGCCTATGCGATATCCTACCGCTTCTTTCTATTCCGGTGTATATGACCAGTGCATCATTCGGTTTGTGATGGTATCTTCCCACTTAGGCTTTTCCCTTTCAGCTCTTCTTACATATGAAATGTGTAACCACAACATTAATAAGTAATAAAGATAACATTACACCTACAGTACTAAAAATCGGCCAATGAAATGTAAAATATGACAATTTATTTTCCATATAAATCTTTACTCCAACCAAAGTGACCATTCCTACAGTAAACAACAATCCTATCACACACATAAAATAATAACTGCCTTCTCCAAAAAGCATTAATTTCTTTTGCTTATCGGTCATCCCAATGCTTTTCATAATATCAAATTCTTTTCTCCGAGTGTACATCCCGGTAAATACAACATTACAATAATTAGTCAATCCCGCAATGAATAATATGATACTTACAGCACCTAAGAGAATTCGATTTCCTCTCATATATGTTTCTTTTTGCTGCATCAGATCTGATTTACAGATAACAAAAACTCCTGCTTCGCCGGTTCCTTCATCCATTGATACTTCTGTCATTTCGGATCGTTTCTTATTTTCCTCGGATATCAGCTCGTTGATCTGTGTTTTCACATAAGGTTCTTTTTCCGAATCAGCAGTTAATTCCATTGTTAATATCTTTTTCTCAGTCGGTATCTTTTGAAAACCTTTCTCACTGATAAAATAGTATAAGCTGCATTCTCCATGCCAGGATTGATTTATTTCCGGGAAATCATCGTTTTGCCGATCCAAATAACCACATAGAGTAAATGTTTCAGATTCTTTTTGAGGGAATTCGTCTTCCTGTTGTTTCTCTTTATTCTCAGAATTACTTTGTTCTTTTCTACGAATCGCATCTTCTCTTGAGAGCAAAGTTTTAAAGTATACCGGTTCACCAATTGCTTCATTTGCAAGTTTTTGCTGTTCCGGAGTCAGCATATGATCATGTATGATCAGCACGCCATTTCCCTCTTCCAAAGATTCCATATCAATATTGAGTTGATTATCCTGCACGTATTTCTTAAGTGACAAGATTTGATTTTCATCTATAACTTGTACAGTATCCCAGCTAAATCCTTCCACCATATTGTCATCTGTAAGATTCGAAAGCCCCTCGTCATAAGGACGAATTCCCTTCTTAGATATAACCGTAGTTACATAGGCTCCTTCGATCAGATTGGAGTTCTCCCAATCAATGCCATCTATCTCGTGTAGTTTTTCCTCTAACTCTTGAGAGATTGGTGAAAATTCATCATAATCATTGTCATACAACAGTTCCACACCGTCGCCCTGTGTCAGTAAAGGATCAACATCGATTTCTCTGGTTTTATATTCTTCCCCACATCCCTGGCTTTTCCCGAATTCGCTAAACTCTCCTGCCAGCAAAAAATCAGGGCGTTTCTCAAGAAGATGCTTATAATCGCATCCATTTGTAAGTACATTCATTAGAATAAAAGACAGGACTCCTAAAAAGATGGAAATACTTGTAATGATAAATCGTGCTTTATGACGTGTTATATTTCCCCATGAAATATAAAACATTTCTCCTGTCTCAGAGCGTTTCAACACCAGTTTTCCAGGATGTTTTATTTTTTTGTCACCCATATTTCCATCATAAGTGGCACTCTCGATACAAGACAGCTTCGTTATTTTTCTAATAACGCCTTCTGATGCCATCCACAAAATTCCATTTACAAATACAACAGAAAGAAAAAGAATCCATGGTCTGAAAAAGGAAAGTATCGTGTTTCCTCCCATTTCCTGATAAAAATGAAAGCCTAATACTTCCGGTATCAATAAGACCAAAATCAATACAGAAATCAAACTCCCTAAGACAGAACCTTTTAACATGAGTAACCGCATTTGTTTCCGGTATATTTTTGTGATCTGTCTTTCTGTGGCTCCAATCGTGTGGAGTAATCCGAGATTTTGAATATCTTCACTCATGGATATCCAAAGAACATTACGCACAAGGAAATATATTCCACACAAAATACCTAGCGTTCCTAATATCACCATCTCATATCCACCTGCGAATTTAGAAACGGCAGTATATTGTGCTGTATCAGAAACGTATATCTTCTGATCTGCACTCTTCATCGGCAATGCCTGATATAATTTTTCTTCTGTTTTGCTTCTGCTTAAATGATTGCTCTGACTGAAAAGTAAAGTATAGGGACCCTTTTCCAGGTTTAACTCATTAATTTTGTCATGTGAAATATATCCGATTGCTAATTTATTTCCAGAGTCCGTATACCATCCACATAGTTTGAATTTTTCTTTCGAATGTTCGAACAGACCTTTGTATACATCTAAGTTTATTTCCATTCCCTGTTCTGGTTCAGAAATACCAAGTTTTTTCAATGCTCTCTCAGATAATAGAATTTCATCCTTTTTCTGTGGGTAATTTCCAATCACATTGGTATATGCAGGCTTCAAAAAATTGTTCCAGCTTTCTGAGTCAGCCCATACTACATCACATATCGTTTTTTCATTATTTTCTGAAACGTCTGTAGCTTCACCTACAAAAATGCTTTTCCCAACCTGTTTTATATAATCCAGTTGTTTTAATTTTGCATATTGTTCTTCTGTTCCATCTTCTATTCTGCCCGAAGAAGCAGTTCCATTTTCTCGGGTTAATCTTATTTCTTCTGCTTGTATTTTTCCACAGGAGATTCCGAAGACCATGGTTATAGCAACAATACCGATTACTACTGAGCAAAATAAAATCGTATTTCTCACCTTTTTTGTGCCCGCAAAATTTTTAGCCAGAAATCGGATTATATCTTCATTGTTATTTGGAATGTTCTTATGAAACATAGTGATACCTCCTAACAATCGTTACAATCTCTTGTATAGATTTTCCCATCGGACATACGTATTACTCTGTCTGCCATCTGCGCTACTTCCTCTTGATGCGTCACGATCAATATCGTCTGATGAAATCTGACGGCACAGGATTTTAGTAATCCTACGACTTCCATACTTGTAACAGAATCCAGATTTCCGGTCGGTTCATCCGCCAGGACAATAGCTGGTTTCGTTAATAATGCCCGTGCTATAGAAACTCGCTGTTGCTGCCCTCCGGACAGCGTTGATGGAAGACGTTCTAATTTATCTTTTAGTCCTAGTATTTCAACAATCTCATTGAAAAAATCTACATCGATTTCCTTGCCATCCAGTCTCATTGGGAGGACAATATTTTCACGTATACTAAGAGAAGGTATCAAATTATATTGCTGAAATACAAATCCGATATTTCTTCTTCTGAATATCGTTCTTTCTTCCTTGTTAAGATCTTTTAAACTTGTATTTCTGATCCAGACACCTCCAAAATCCGGAGTATCAAGACCTCCTAAGATGTTCATAAGTGTTGTCTTTCCGCATCCTGACGTACCGACAACTGCTATAAATTCACCATCTTCCACAGTCAACGACACACCATCTAAAGCACGCACTTCATATGTATCGGATGTATAATATTTTTTTAGATTCATGGCTTTGATTATATCCATCTTTTCTGTAAACTCCTTTCGTAAATGCTACCTTTAACTCAGCCATAATCTATTATACATGCTACCTCTTACAAACTTCTTACAAGCTGCATATGAACTGTCTCGACCGGAAGATTTACCTCTATAAGCAGCCCTGGCTTCATTTGTTTTGCTTTCATCATCCCTTTTTGTAATAGAACAATCTCTCTGGAAAGATATAAACCAATTCCGCATCCTTCCTGCCCTCTTGCCTGCTCACCACGATAAAATCTTTGAAAAATTTTATTTTCTTCTCCATCTCTTATCCCGATTCCATAATCTCTTACTTGAATTTTATAAAACATTTCTGTCTGTTTCATTGTGATATTGATCGTGCTGTTGTTTTTACTATATTTGACTGCATTATCAAACACATTATAAAACGCCTCACACATCCAGTTTTTATCATGTTCGCAAATGATTTTCTCTGGCAATTCTACTTGAAAAAAGATTTCTTTCTCTTCTGCCTTTTTCTGTATTTGCCCCAACGCATTTAGAATCGTTTCGACAAGATTTTCTTTTTGCATGTGAACTTGTATGATTCCTTGCTCTAATCGGGCAGTTTTTATAAAGCTCTCCACCAAAAAGCATAATTGTTCTTCACTTATTCGCAAGTCTTTCATGTATTCTGCATTCAATACTTCTTGCGTTTCATTCAATGATTCTTGCAGCAATTCCGTATAATTTTTTATATTTGACAACGGTGTCCGTAGTTGATGCGCAATCTCAGAAATCAATTTCTGTATCTCATATCGACTTTTTTCGGCCTCTTTTCTTCTTCCTTCTAACATTTCCTGTAAACGGATTAGCTGATTGCTAGTTTTTGAATAAAGCGTTTCCTTCCCGATATCTGAACCATCTAATTCATTGCCGTTTATTAAGGATTCCGTCAATTTATATATTTTATTCATTTCCTTCGCTCTTAAATGATTTTCAACTAAATATACAGTACTTCCTCCGAGTATGAAACCTATTAAAAGTACTGTAGAAATTGCTACAACCATGCTAATCTCCCATTCTATATCCCATTCCAAATACATTACTGATAACATTCGATGAATCATTCAATTTCTTTTTCAATCTGCTGATCATAACGCTAATTGTGTTAGGATCAATAAATTCACTATCGATTCCCCATATATTTTCCATTATCATCTCTTTTGTAAGAACCTGATTCTGATTCATAATAAGATATTCTAAAAGCTGATACTCTTTGACTGTCAAAAATATTTCCGTCTCTCCGACAAAAACCTGTTTTCTATCAGAATACAAAATGACTTGTCCGCACATAAAAGTATTTTCATTTGACTTTCTCTTTAAAACAACTTCTATACGTTTTAGCAATACCTTTATTGAAAATGGTTTGACCACATAATCATCTGCTCCTGTATCAAACGCTTTTAACATATCTTTTTCATCATCTTTTGCAGTTAAAAAAATAGCTGGAATTTTTCCATTTTTTTGAAGCTCCTGATATAGATTTATTCCATCCCCATCCGGCAATCCAATATCTACGATCAACAAATCTACAGAACTATCTATATTTTTAATTGCCTCTTTTCTTGAAGCGGCAAGAATCGTTGTATAACCTTGATTTTTCAAAGATGTATCTAATGCTTTTCTTAACAATTTATCATCTTCTATAATTCCTATTACCATACACACCTCCTAATTTTTCTAGAATGTAATACAAAAAGTCCATTACAATATATATAACACCTCTGTATATTGTAACGGACTTTTTCAAACCCAGACTTGGTGCAAGCACCATTTCCGATAAAAACCTCGAAAGTTTTTATTTTATGTGCATATATTCCCCAATTTCATTCACAAAATCAATATGTTTTCTACTAAATTTTCATCTACTATTTTATACTACTGGGTACAGGCTTGAATCTATTGTTTCATACTTATCACATAGCACCTCTAGTGCTTGAAAATCTAGTGCTGATTTCACATACCCAGCCGTTGTATCATTTGATACTTTTTGATTGTACATCACTTTGGCATTTGAAATAATTTTCTCACGATGTTTACGTATAAAAATCATTTCATTGTGAACGAGATCCTTATACGTACTATCTGATTCATTTTCCAAATCATATAATTCAAGTTCTGATGTAGGTACCGGAATCATATGGCTAATTCTGAGTGTGACCTTTAATTCTTTTTCACCATCTTTATTTTTTACTACAATTCGTATAATTGGCACAATGCTTTTCTTAATGACCTTATTTGCTCCTGCAATCTGATAATCCGAATCTTTGGGCGATGACATCGGAACATAATAATGATATTATCCAATCTGCAAAACTACACCCAAGTATTTCCTAGTATGTGTTCTAGAATTAATTTTGTTAGAATATACGTTTGGAAAATCCTTACGCAACCATTCCACATAATCATCCGAAACACTATATAATTTGAATTCTTCCATCCGTATCTCCTTTTATTTATTTCTCCTTATACGAAAACAAGGGAGCTAACGCTCCCTTTGAGTTTAAAATTCTCCACTTATATGGCAGGAGCTCTCCCGAGTTTAAAATCTTCCACTTATATGGCAGGAACTCTCCCGAAGATAGGCTCTCTATCTAAGAATAGTATATGACAAATTCATAAAAATAGCAACTCTTTTTATGTAATTGTTGCGTTGTTACTGCATTAAAGCTTCGATAAAAACATCCAAGATTAGTGAGCCACAAAGTGGGCAATTCTTCAAAAACTTACATGAATGCTCCTATAAATCCCTTATTTCAATCTCTCGTTTCCATCAAAACAACTTTTCCAAACACAAAAGAGATCTTCACTTCATCTTCACCTTCCGCGAACTCATTACTCACACACAAGCTGTCTCCTGATGAGAGCAAATGATTCTGCAATGGATATTTTGCACCGCTGATACAGAAATCCTCAACCGGAAATTGCATCGGAAATACTGAAAAATACTTTCCGAAAGCTTCTTCTCTGCGAATTGCGATTCCATGATCAAGCAGACGAATTCTATTATGACTGTCTAAGATCATCGCTTGAGATCCTGCTTCAAGTGCAATATTCAGGCACTGGACATTGGCCCAGAAATGATCCAGACGATTTCCTGTTCCTCCAAGAATCCAGATTTCTTTTCTTCTGAGTCCAAGACACATACGAAGTGCAATCTCCGTATCAGACGCATCCTTTACCGGATTGAACTCCCGGATCGGTACATTTGCTTCTTTTCTATAATAATCAATCACTTCTTCCGGTACACTGTCAAAATCTCCTACAATGTAATCCGGCTTGATCTTATGTTCATAAAGAAATGCAAGTCCTTTATCTACTCCAATAATAAATTCTGTCTCTTCTGCCTCAAGAATCGGAAGGACGAAATCTTCTTCCAGCATTCCCCCACTCACAATAACTGTTCTCTTACACATTGCCGTTTAAAATCTCCATAAACTTTGCTGTATTATCTTTGATGTCGCCTTTAAAAACTCCTGAACCTGAGACCATTACATTCGCTCCGGCTGCAAGTACTTCTGCCACGTTTTTATGATATATTCCACCATCTACTTCAATATCAGTTGTAAGTCCTTTTTCATTCAGAAGGTTTCTCAATTCACTGATACGCTCCAGCGATTCTGGAATAAATGCCTGTCCGCCGAATCCCGGTTCTACAGACATGATCAGAAACATCTCTGCCTGATCTAGATATGGAAGCAGCACTTCAACCGGTGTCTTCGGTTTAATAGAAATTCCCACTTTCGCTCCTGCTGCATGGATTTTATCAATTGTTGCCTGCAGATCTTCACATGCTTCATAATGAACTGTAACGATATCTGCTCCTGCTTTCACGAATTCTTCCACATAACGGATCGGTTCTGTCACCATGAGATGAACATCCAGTGTCTGTGTTGTTGCTCCCTTGATTGATGCGAGAACCGGCATTCCGAAGGAAATGCTTGGAACGAACATTCCGTCCATCACATCAAAATGAATATACTCTGCGCCTGCTTCTTCTGTTAATTTCAACTGCTCTCCTAAAATCTTGAAATCTGCTGAGAGGATGGATGGTGCTAAAATATTTTTCATAAACTTAATACCTCTTTCTTTCCTTTAGTTCACGGTACATCTCCGTGTAATCTTCATATCTGATCTTATGGATCTTCCCTTCTTCTACTGCTTCTTTCACAGCGCATCCGGGTTCATGAATATGGTCACAGCCATTGAACTTGCACTGTCCTTCAAACGGTGTAAATTCCGGAAAATAATATTTTAAATCTTCTTTTTCGAAATCATTGACGTAAAGAGAACTGAATCCCGGAGTATCCATAATATAAGACTCTTCTCCGATCACGATCAGTTCGGAATGTCTTGTTGTATGTTTCCCTCGGTCAATCTTCTTACTGATACTTCCTGTCTCCATCTTCACTTCACTCTGAAGAAGATTGATCAGAGAAGACTTTCCTACACCGGAAGGACCTGCAATTGAAGTTGTCTTTCCTTTTAAAAGTGATTTTAACTCACTGATATTTTCTTCTTCCTTTGCACTTGTAAAGATCACCGGATATCCGCATCCGGTATAAACTTCTTTCAATTCTGCAATTTCAGGATGGCTTGCAATATCTGTCTTATTAAAACATAATACGACAGGTATCTCTTTTCGTTCCATCATGACAAGAAAACGATCTAACAGATTGTAATGCGGTTTCGGTTTTGTCACTGCAAACACAACCAGTGCCTGATCAATATTGGCTACTGCCGGACGAATCAACTCATTCTTACGCGGCAGGATCTCTGTGATATTTCCTGTCATTTCTTTTTCATCAAGCACCTCGATCACAGCATCATCACCGACCAACGGCTTGATTCCGTCTTTTCGAAAGGCACCTTTTGCTTTACATTCAAAAATTCCGGATTCTACTACATTCACGTAGTAGAATCCGGCAATTCCTTTTATTATCTTTCCCTGCATATACTTGCTCTCTGTTATCATTGATTTCCAGAATCTTCTGTTTCAGAACCAGTTCCAGAGCCCTGTCCCGGATCTGTAGGCTGCTGTCCTTTGCTGACCATATACTGAACTGTTGTTCCTTTTTCCACTTGAGTACCACCGCTGACAGACTGATAGAATACCTGACCTTTCGGATAATTATCACTATAGTCATCACCAATATACTCTGGTGTTAATCCTGCTTCTTTCAGCTTTTTCTCTGCTGTATTCTTATCAAAAGAAATTATACTTGGCACTGGAACCACCGTCAGCTTTGGTCCTTTGCTCACCACATATCCAATTGTTGTACCTTTAGATACTTCTTTTCCAGCATCTGTATCCTGTGAAATAACCAATCCTTTTTCTACAGTATCACTGTAATCTTCAGTTGCATTTCCGGACAAACCTGCCTGTGAAAGTGCTGCTTCAGCATCCGACTGGGACTTTCCGGTAAGTTTAGGAACTTTTGTCGGCTGATTTCCCTTGCTTATTACAAGAGTAACCGTTGTTCCTTCTTTTACTTCTGCACCTTCACTCGGACTAACAGAAACAACTTCTCCCTGCTCCACATCATCACTGTAAACAGGATCACCTTTCTTCACAACAAGGTTCTTCGCCTGAAGTGCTTTTTCTGCATCAGCTTCTGCCAAACCAACAACACTTGGAATCGTTGTCATCTTAGCTTCTTCACCACTGCTGATCACAACATTGACTGTTGTATGCTTCTTTACTTTCTTTCCATCAGCAGGATCCTGGCTGATAATCTTTCCTTTTGCAACAGTATCGGAAGGCGCAGTTGACTTATGGATTCCAAGATCATATTTGTTCAGTTCTTTCTGTGCTTCCTCATATGTCTTGCCTGTCACATCCGGTACTTTTACCATCTCTGAATCTGTTTGCTGTGTAGTCGTTCCTTTTCCACCTTTAAATACGCCCACTGCATTTCCTACAAGGAACATGATCAAAAGTGCGATCACAACACCGGCAACAACCATAAGAATCTTCATGATCTTCTTCGTGTCTTTATTCACTTCATTCTTCTTACGGCGATTCCGGTCATCATAACGGTCTTTGCGACGGTCGTCGTAGTCATCGTCATCATCATAGCGGCTTTTGCGGCGATCATCGTAGTCATCGTCATCATCATAACGGCTTCTACGGCGGTCGTCGTAGTCATCGTCATCATCATAACGGCTTCTACGGCGGTCATCGTAGTCGTCCTCATAATCATCGTCATAATCGTCATCATAATCGTCGTCATAATCATCATTATAATTCTGACGATTCTTCATACGATTCAGTTCATCCGGTGACATAACAACCGTAGTCCGACCTGTATCCTGGGATGTTGCCGGCATACGTCTTGTCACACCATCAAGAACAACAAAATCCCCTTCCGGATCTACCAGTGAATGCTTCAGATCCTGAAGCAGCTCCTCGCAGCTCATATAACGCTTATTCGGCAGTTTCTGCGTACATTTCATAATAATGCACTCCAGGCTGTACGGAATATCCGGAACTTCTTCTGCTGGAGACTTGATCACTTCATTCAAATGTTTCAAAGCAACCGTCACTGTCGAATCTCCGTCAAACGGAACATGCCCGGTGATCATCTCATACATCGTGATACCTGCTGAATAGATATCACTCTTCTCATCTACAATACCGCCTCTGGCCTGTTCCGGAGATGTGTAATGTACAGATCCCATCACTGTCGTTGTTACTGCCTGTGTTGCCGTTGATGTCGTAGCCCGCGCGATTCCGAAATCAGTAACCTTAACCTTTCCATCTTTGGAAATAATGATATTCTGCGGCTTAATATCCCGGTGAATGATATGGCAGTTATGCGCTGCCTGAATACCTGTCACCATCTGGATGGAAATACTGATTGTCTCTTTTGCTGAAAGCTTTCCTTTCTTCTCAATGTAATCCTTCAGCGTAATTCCTTCTACAAGCTCCATGACCATATAATAAAGACCGCGATCCTGCCCTACATCATAGACATTAACTACGTTTGGATGCATCAATCCTGCTGCTGCCTGAGCTTCGCTTAAAAACTTCTTAATAAACGTCTCATCCGAACGATATGTGCTCTTCAGCACCTTGATCGCAACAAAACGATTCAGCTTATGATCCTTGCCTTTATAGACATCTGCCATTCCGCCAGAACCGATACGGCCAAGTATCTCGTATCGTTTCCCTAAAAATACTCCTTCTTTAATCATACACTCACCTCATCTGCAAATGGCTCAAACAATACCACTCCGATGTTATCTGTTCCTCCATTCTCTTTTGCTGCTTCCACCAGCATCTCACCTGCCTCGACGATATCCCGGCTTCCCTGCACAATATGGAAAAGTTCTTCATCTTCCACCATATTACTTAATCCGTCTGTACACATCAGAATGATGTCTCCCCGTTTCAGACGGTGTTCATAAAAGTCCACATCCACATCAGCTTTTGCCCCGATCGCTCTTGTGATAATATTCTTATCCGGATGATGCTTCGCTTCTTCCGGCTTAATTCCACCAAGACGTACCATCTCTTCTACAAGAGAATGGTCCTTACTTAGCTGTTGGATCCCCTGATTGATCAGATACAGACGGCTGTCTCCCACATTGGCAAAATACAGCATCTGTTCTTTCACAGTAGCGGCAACAACCGTTGTTCCCATCCCCTTCAGATGTTCGTCACCGGATGCTTCTTTGATAATCTCACGATTGGCAGCCTTGATTGCTTTTACAAGAACACGTTCAATATCCTCGCCCTCGCTCTTCGCAATCTCTTTGATCATCACTTCCACAGTACACTTGGAAGCATAATCTCCTGCCTGATGGCCACCCATACCATCCGCTACCACGAACAGGTTCTGGAGAATACCCAGTGGTTTTCCCGTCGTAAAGACGTAGTCCTGATTTACCTGTCGCACCATTCCAACATCTGTAATTGAAAATGTCTTCATACCTTCTATTCTCCTTCAGTTTCTACGTAGCGGCGCCTGAGCTGACCGCAGGCTCCGTCAATATCAGAGCCCATTTCCCTTCTTATAGTAACATTTATTCCGCTTTTTTCAAGTTTATTTTTGAAATTCAAAGCACTTTTCCGGCTTGGACGAACAAAATCGCGCTCTTTTACCGGGTTGACCGGTATCAGATTGATATGACAGTTCTTGTGCTTTAATAAATGAATCAGTTCCTGTGCATCCTCATCCGTATCATTCACACCATGCACAAGGCTGTACTCAAAGCTCACTCTCCGGCCGGTTCCTTTGAAATATTCGTCACAGGCCGCGAGTACTTCTGTGATATCATATTTATTTGCAACCGGCATCAATTTTCTTCGCTTTTCCTGATTGGAACCGTGAAGTGAAAGTGCAAGTGTGATCTGTAAATGCTCTTTCGCCAGTTCTTTCATCTTTGGAACTATTCCGCAGGTTGATACGGTGACATTTCTCTGACTGATGTTCAATCCATGCTCATCTGTAAGTAAATGAATAAACTTCAGGAAATTATCGTAATTATCCATCGGTTCACCGGTTCCCATGATCACTACATTTGAAACCCTCTCACCACTTATCTTCTGAATCTGATAGATCTGTCCAAGCATCTCAGACGGAGAAAGATTTCTCACCAGACCTCCGATCGTTGATGCACAGAATGCACATCCCATCCTGCAACCGACCTGAGAGGAAATACAGACAGAATTTCCATGCTTATATTTCATAAGAACACTTTCGACTACATTTCCATCATAAAGACGGAACAAGAACTTGTTCGTACCGTCAATCTGGGAAATCTGTCTCTCCAGCATAACAACCGGGAGAATCTCATAATTCTCTTCCAGTTTTTCCCTCAAAGCCTTTGAAAGATTCGTCATCTCATCAAAATGATCTACCAGCTTCACATGCAGCCATTCATAAATCTGTTTTGCACGAAATGCTTTTTCTCCGATCGTTGCCATCTCTTTCTGTAATTCTTCATATCCATAAGCACGGATATCCTTCTTCATCTTAAAGTTTTCCTCCTGTATTTCGTTTTTTCTGTGAGTTATTCACATTGTTTATCTGCTTTTTCTATTTTTTCACATTTCCTGAAAATCATGCTTTTTTCTTAAATCTTGCAATAAAGAATCCGTCACAATCGTGAACTCCCGGGAAGAATTGGATACATCCCTTCTCGATCACATCACTTCGTAACTCCTTGCAAAGATTTTCTGTAATATCATCCAGTTCAAATTGTGGGTATTCTTTCAAGAACCAGTGTACATTGTCCATGTTTTCTCCCGGATTTACGGTACATGTGCTGTACATCAATGTGCCGCCTTCCTTAACAATTGCCTGTGCACAAGTCAGGATCTTTCTCTGTAAATCTGCAAGCTCTTCAAGATCTTCCGGTTGTACGCGATATTTCAGATCTGGTTTTTTGCCAAGCACGCCAAGACCTGAACATGGAAGGTCTGCAATCACAAGATCCGCTGTTTCCTTATCATACTCATCAAATACAGAGGCGTCCTTGCATACAGCACAAATATTTCCAAGTCCGGAACGGTCGATATTCTGCCAGATCAGATCTGTCTTATATTCAGTCAAATCTCTTGCTTCAACCCGTCCTGCCTTTTTTTCTGTTCCGTTCTCTCTCTCTGCCGCTTCATCTGCCAGCTGAAGTTTCTCTGCCACATGAAGTGATTTTCCTCCCGGTGCCGCACAGACATCAATTACATGATCGCCGGCTTTTGGAGCTGCCAGTTCTCCGACAAACATAGAACTGATATCCTGCACTGCAAAGAGTCCTTCCTGAAAACTTTCCAGACCTTCCAGATAATCATAATCTGAAAGATAAAACGCATAAGGAAGATACGGATGTGCTTCTACCTTCGCTCCCTCTGCTTCCAGTTTTTCTTTCAATACTTCCGGTGTAACCCGGTTCATACAACAGCGGATCGTAATTGGCTTCTCTTTCTGAAAATCTGCCGCCATCTTTTCTGTGATCTCTTCCCCATATTCTTTTTTCCATAAAGAAAGAATCCATTCCGGGACAGAATATTTCACAGACAATCTCTGGACATCTTCTTTTGGATACTCGATCTCGTCCATCTTGCGGACAACATTTCTCAGAACTCCATTCACATATCCCCGCAGACCTGAAAATCCTTTTCGAACCGCAAGCTTTACTGCCTCACTGCACACCGCATGATCCGGTACGCTATCCATATATTTCAGCTGATAGACACTGCTGCGAAGAATATTACGGATGACCGGTTTCATCTTCTTAACCTTTGTCTTAGAAATCTGATTCAAGATATAATCAATTTCTATCATATGTTCCAGAGTACCTTCCACAACTCTGGTGATAAATGCACGCTCACGTTTCTCAAGATATTGATATTTTGACAGAACATCTCCAAGAATCTTATGACTATATGCTCCATTCTCTGTTATTTCCATCAAAATCTCAAGAACGACCTCGCGTTCATTGATCTGTTTTCCCATAAATAATCTCCTATTCTCCGCATTTTTTTCTTTTTATCAGTCATTCCTTCTTCGTCCGTTTGTCAGGATCAACAAACGTAAAAGCTGTAAAATCATTGCGGCCGCACTTGCCACATATGTCATTGCTGCTGCCCGAAGTACCTTCTTCACTCCACCAACTTCGTCTTCACGGAGCATTCCTGAATTTCCAAGTACCTTCACCGCTCTTCTGGAAGCATTGATTTCCACCGGAAGTGTTATAAGATGAAATGCCACAGCTACCATAAAGAGCAGAATTCCGATATCAATAAGGAAGCTGGACATCTGTCCATTCATAAACAGGCCGATAATGATCAACGGCCAGGAAATCATGGAGCCGAAATTTACGACCGGCACAAGTGCCCCACGGATTGATAAAGGTGCATACCCTTCAAAATGCTGTACTGCATGACCACACTCATGTGCTGCAACTCCGATTGCTGCTACAGAAGTTGAATTATAAACCGGATCAGAAAGTGCCAGTGTCTTGTTTCTCGGATCATAATGATCGGTCAGATTTCCAGCGATATGAGTCACCTGCACATCATAGATTCCATTTCTCCTGAGAATCTGTTCTGCCGCTTCTCGTCCTGTCATCCCCGAATAACTGCGGATCTTCGAATATTTTGCAAATGTTCCTTTCACCTGGGACGATGCAAACAGGCTGAGAACCACACCGATCAGTACCAGTATATAAGTCCAGTCATAATAAAATCCATAATACATACTTTAATTACCTCCTGTTATCTGTAGTCCCCCTCCAAGAGTACTCTTATTCCTGTGTAAATTTAACTCCGCTTTCAATTGTGTATCCCCTTAAGAAAGCTCCTGTATCCATTCTCTTTTTCCCCGGAATCTGAAGTTCCAGAACTCGTAAGACTCCATCCCCAGTCTGAACAGTAAAGGAATCTTTCTCTACGCTCAAAACTGTTCCAGGCTCTGCTTTTGCTATTCCGTCAGCCTCAGCTTTTGCTCTCCAGATCTTCACTACCTTTTTGCCCCAATGTGTATAAGCACTTGGCCAGGAATTCAGGCCACGCACCAGACGTTCAATCTGTACTGCGGATGTATTCCAGTCAATATTTCCAAGCTTTTTATCGAGCATTCTGGCATATTCTGTTGGGCTCTCACCCTGCTTCTCAAAAGTTGCTGTATGATCTTCAATGGCTTTCAGAGTTTCTACACAAAGCTTTGCTCCCGCTTCAGCAAGCTTATCATGAAGGCTTTCTCCTGTCTCCTCTTCTGTGATCGGCACTTCAACTTTCTGAATCATGTCGCCTGTATCCAGTCCTTCGTTCATCTGCATTGTTGTAACACCTGTTACTTCCTCGCCATTGATGATAGACCACTGGATCGGCGCTGCTCCACGGTATTTTGGAAGAAGTGAAGCATGTACATTAATGCATCCATATGGTGTCATCTCCAGGATTTCTTTCGGAATGATCTGACCAAATGCAATGACAACCATCACATCTGCATTATATTTTCTCAGTTCCTCTGCACATTCCGGATCACGGATTTTCTTAGGCTGATAAACCGGAATTCCATGTTTCATCGCAGCTTCTTTCACCGGAGTTGGCTGCATCTCTTTACCGCGTCCCTTTGGTTTATCTGGCTGGCTCACTACAAGACATACCTCATGTCCTGCTTCCACCAGCGCCTCCAGTGTTCCCACGGAGAAGTCCGGTGTTCCCATGAAAATTATTCTCATCAATTATTCCTCCACTTCGTATTCCATATCTTCCTCGTTGTAGGCCGGTGAATCATGCAGTTCTCCTTCTACTTTCTCTACATAGAGGTGTCCTCCCAGGTGATCGATCTCATGACAGAATGCTCTTGCAAGAAGTTCTTCTCCTTCTATCTCGAATTCCTCCATATTTTCATCCAGTGCACGTACCTTTACGTGATTCGGACGAGTCACGATCCCCCATTTTCCCGGCACACTTAAGCAACCTTCTTCGCCTGTCTGCTCACCGGATGTCTCAATGATCTCAGGATTGATCAAAACGATCGGACCCTCTCCGACATCAATCACTACAATCTGTTTGAGAATACCAACCTGCGGTGCGGCAAGACCCACACCCATCTTCTCATACATCGTATCAAGCATGTCTTCAATTAAAATCTTTGTACGAAGTGTCATCTTCGTCACTGGTTTACACTGTTTTTCAAGAACGTCATCGCCCATCTCTCTTACTTCTCTGATTGCCATTATTCTTTCCTCTCTTTTCTATAAATTCATCGGGTTAAAATCGAATTGGATTCTCATTTTCTGAAACCCTGAGTTAATTTCTATATATTGTTCCATCCTGTCTTTTAATACAACTAAGGTTCGGTATTCCGGAGCTTTTACGTAAATCACTCTCCGGTAAATATCTTTGATCTTATCCACTCCCGGACTTGCCGGACCAATCACATTGAGCTGTGCCTGCCCTTTGATCCGCAAAATGTATTCCTTCAGATACTTGCACGCTTTCTCTAAAAGTGCCTCATCTTCACATGCCGCAAGTACTGCCATCAGGTTCTCCACCGGTGGATATCCCATCAGACTGCGGTAGCGAATTTCTTTCTCATAGAATGCTTCATAATCCTGCGATGCTGAAGCCTCGATTGCATAATGCTCCGGATCGTAAGTCTGGATCACAACCTCACCCGGTCTGTCACCTCTTCCGGCACGGCCTGCTGCCTGTGTCAAAAGCTGGAATGTTCGCTCACCGGAACGATAATCATCTGTATAAAGTGACATATCCGCTGCCAATGCACCGACTAACGTGACCTTTGGAAAATCATGCCCTTTTACAATCATCTGTGTTCCCACAAGAATATCTGCCTCTTCATTCGCAAATGCAGATAAAATCTGTTCATGGGAATCCTTTTTCTTCGTTGTATCCATGTCCATGCGTAGTACTCTTGCCTGTGGGAATCTTGCCTTCACCATATCCTCGATCTGTTGAGTTCCTGCGCGGAATTCTCCGATATACCTGGATCCACATTCCGGACACTTCGTCACCTTCGGCTGCTCATATCCACAGTAATGGCAGACCATTTTTCCACCTTTGTGTACCGACAAGGATACATTACAGTGCGGGCATTTCACTACATGGCCACATTCTCTGCAGGAAACAAAACCAGAATATCCCCTGCGATTCAAAAACAGCATGATCTGCTCTTTCGCATTCAGTCTGTCTTCGATCAGTTCCTGCAACTTCTCACTCAAGATGGATCGGTTTCCATTCTTCAGTTCTTCACGCATGTCTACTGTATACACAGTTGCCATCTGCTGCATATGGGAACGGTTCTTCATCTCGTAAAGCTGATATTCACCAAGTCTTGCCCTGTACATGGCCTCCATGGACGGAGTTGCGCTTCCAAGCACTACACTGGCATCTTCTACTTCTGCCCTGTGGACTGCCACTTCTCTTGCATGATAGCGTGGCACCTGCTCACTCTTGTAGGTTGGTTCATGTTCTTCATCAATAACGATCAGCCCCAAATCCGGAAATGGAGTAAAAAGTGCAGAACGTGGTCCGATCATCACATCGACCTCGCCCCTCTTTGCACGCATCATCTGATCGTAACGTTCTCCGGCAGACAGTCTTGAGTTCATGATAGAAACTCTGTCGCCGAAACAGCGGTAAAACCGCATCACTGTCTGATAGGTCAGTGCGATCTCCGGAATCAGAACGATTGCCTGCCTTCCCTGCCCGACCACAGTGCGAATCATCTCCATATAGACTTCTGTCTTCCCACTTCCGGTCACTCCGTGAAGCAGATAAGTTCTCCTTGTTCCACACAGATAGTCTTGCCGGAATCCCTGGATCACATGCTGCTGTTCTTCTGTATAGATGATTTCCTGCTGTGATTTCTTTGCCTGTTTCACCGGATTACGGTATACTTGCTCTGACTCTATCTTCAGCACGCCCTGCTCTTCCAATGCCCGGATCACAGGCAACGTCACATTTAATTTTTTCGTCACCAGCTCATAATCCTGAACCGGTACTTCCATCAAAGCTTCCAAAAGTCTCGCTCTTGCTTTCTGATTCTTCTTCTGATAAAAAGCCAGCTTCTCTCGACTCTCTTCCTCAGTAAGCAGCAAACGGAGATGTTTCTTTACCTTCGCATTCTCCTTCTGCTTGATTGGCAACACTGTCTTAAGCGCCTGGATCATTGTTCCGCCATACTGCTCTTTCATCCATGCCGCCAGCGCGATCAGTCTCGCTTCGATTGCCACGCTGTTTCTGGAAATGTCTGTGATCTCCTTCACCTTTGACAGATCATAATTGCAAGTCTCTGATAATGAAGTCACATAACCTTTGATCTGCCGGTTTCCTTTTCCAAAAGGAATAATTACTTCCATCCCCGGATGCAGCTCGTCTTTCAGTCGTTCCGGTATTCGGTACTGAAAGATCTTATCCAGTTTTTCATGTTGTATATCTACAATAACATCTGCAAACACAATCTTATTTCTCTTTTAATTCTTCCAGAACTTCTTTGATCAGCACGCGCTCATCCATCGGATGCTTCACGCCGCAGATCTCCTGATAGTCCTCATGTCCTTTTCCTGCCAGTACAATAACATCGCCCGGTTCGCCGTGCTCGATCGCATATTTGATTGCCTCTTTACGATCACAGATCTCCACATATTTTCCATCTGTCTTTGCGATTCCGGTCTTAATATCGTTAATAATATCCTGTGGTTCTTCAAATCTCGGATTATCTGATGTAATGATCGTCAAGTCTGCCAGTCTTCCGGATACTTCACCCATCTCGAATCTTCTGTCTTTGGAACGGTTTCCGCCACATCCGAACAGGCATACCAGACGTTTCGGGTTATATTCCTTTAATGTAGTCAGAAGACTCTCAAGGCTCATTGCATTATGCGCATAATCGATCATCAATGTGAATTCATCAGACACTTTGATCATCTCAATACGTCCTTTTACCTTGGCCTTCTTAAGTGCATCCTTGATCATCTCAACCGGCACCTGGAAATGACGGCAGACAGAAATAGCAGTCAATGAATTGTAAACACTGAATTTACCCGGAACATCAATCTCTACATCAAAATCCATCACGCCTGCAACATGATATGCCACACCAAGATATCCCGGTCTTGATACAAGTTCTACATTCTCTGCATGAAGGTCCGCCTCCGGTGAAAATCCGAATGTCTCGATCTTACATGTAGATCCTTCAAATACATCTTTAAAATACTTGTCATCCACATTGGCGATTCCGAGCTTACACTGCTTGAACAGAATACCTTTACATCTCTTGTAATCATCAAAATCTTTATGCTCGTTCGGTCCGATATGGTCTCTTCCAAGATTTGTGAAAATGCCGATCTCAAATGGGATTCCTGCTGTTCTGTGAAGCATCAGTCCCTGAGAAGAAACTTCCATAACAACACAGTCACAACCTGCTTCTACCATCTCTGCAAAATATTTATGGATCGTATAAGACTCCGGAGTTGTATTGCATGACGGGATCTTCTTGTCTCCGATAATTGCCTCGATTGTTCCGATCAGTCCAACCTTATGTCCTGTCTCTTCAAGAATAGACTTGATCATGTAAGTTGTTGTTGTCTTTCCCTTTGTTCCTGTAATACCGATGACTTTCATCTTATCTGCCGGATATCCAAAGTAAGCTGCTGACATCAGAGCCAGTGCATAACGAGTATCCTCCACCTTAATTACAGTCACATTTTCCGGCACTTCGACATCTTTCTCTACAACAACAGCTGCCGCGCCTTTCGCCGCAACATCCGCTGCATATTTATGTCCATCAGATACTGCTCCGCTGATACATACGAAAACAGATCCTTCTTCCACTTTTCTTGAATCATTGATCAGTGTTGTTACTTCCGTAGAATCACTTCCCTGTACTACTGTGTAGTCCAGGCGTTCTAATAATTTATCTAATTTCATGATCTAACCCTCCTGTTCTGAACTGGTGTATTGCATCATTGACTTTCAGGCAAATAACGATTGTCTTAACCTTTATAGAATAACATAATCTCACCACATATGCAAAAAAACCTACATAATCTTTCGTCCTGTTTTCGTCTTTCGAATCAGCCAGACACATCCAAATGACAATAAAACAAGTCCCACACTCACTACCGGAATCATGATCCAGGCTGAAACTGTCTCTGGCTTAATATTTCTCTTATAAACATCAAGAAACATGATATGGATCAAATAAATTCCAAAGGAACATCCACAAAATCTGTCAATCCACTTCTTCGCCTGTTCGGACGGATTGAATTCGCTCTTTTTCAATCGTACTAACATAAGAAATGCCATCGCTGCTGCCAGTGCAAGCAGTGGATTCCCATATTCCAGCAGACGTTCATAATGTTCTCCATCCTGCAAGGTTGCCGCATAGGTCAGCCCATAATTTAATGCCATGCATACTACAAAAATACCTGCCGGAATCATTTTCCCCTTCATCACATGCTTACGGTATTTATATATATAATATCCGATAAATACATAATATGAATAGATTCTGTCCCCCACCATTGGGACGGAATAATACATCTTTTCATCCAAAAATGTGGAAATATAATTGAACAAAACAGCCGCCGTAATCACAGCAAGAAATGCGCGTTCCATCCGAAGGTTCATCCCTTTACACATAACCTGGAAAAAAGGAAGTACCAGATAAATCGGAATCATCGCATACAGATACCACAGATGCTGTTCTACTGGCTTATATAATAAGTCTTTGATTTGATAAGGATCTTTCATATAAACTGCATTCCAGATCATGTATATTACGCTCCACACAAGCAGGACAATCAGAAAACGTAAAACTCGCTTCGCATGTTTGTGTAATGATTCCTCTCTTCCAAGCAGAAGTGCTCCTGTGATCATGAAAAAACACGGTACACTTATCCTTGCCAGCAGATTTAATAGCAGTGAAAAACTGTACTCCCCAATCGTAATATCCCCGTAAGCTCTGCAATAATAATTCGATACATGAATCACAATAACAAATATAAAGGAAATCATTCGAATCAATTCCAAATTATAATTTCTTTCTTTCAATGTGTTTTCTTCTCTCTATCTCTTCTGATTTTCATCTTTTTTCTTGTTTCCGTCCGGTTTATAAAATGTGCCTTTCACAACCGCACCCTTTCCATAACGATTGCTCAGCTGTTCCAATGCAGCATTTAATTTCTTATGCTTTTCATCCGGCTCTTTCGGAAACTCAATATCAAAAATTGTCAGCTGCTCCGGTGCGTTCTCTTCTACTAACTTTGACGTTCGCATTCCGAGCAGACGGACAGGTTCTCCACTCCAGCTTTCACGGAACAAATCACATGCTGTCTCCCATAAGATAAGCGGATCATTCGTCGGCTTTTGAAGCTGCACCTGATGCGACATATTTCTGAAATCATAATAGCGAACCTCCATGCTCACCATCCCGGCTTTCTTGCCTGCCTTTTTCAACCTGTTCCCCACGCTCTTTGCAAGCTCATGAAATACCTCTCTCGCTTCTTCATAAGTCGTTGCATCCTCTGACAGAGTCGTTGAATTTCCTACTCCCTTTGCCTCTTCCGGTTCATACTGTACCTTATCGTCTCCAATTCCATTTGCAAAATTCCAGAGCATCCGTCCATGACTTTTTAAATGCAGCGTAATTACATTTACATCCGCATGAGCAAGATCTCCAATTGTATTGATTTCAAGTTTCTTGAATACCTCCACGCTTAAACGCCCTGCCATAAAGAGTTCTCCGATCGGAAGCGGCCACATTTTCTGCGGAACCTCTTCCGGAAATAATGTATGTATCCGATCCGGTTTCTGAAAATCCGAAGCCATCTTCGCCAACAGCTTATTATTGGAAATCCCAATATTCACTGTAAATCCAAAACGCTTCTTCACCTCTTCTTTCATCTCCATTGCCCCATCTGCCGGTGTCGGATAGCGGCTTGCAAGTTCTGTGAAATCCATATAACATTCATCGACACTGACCTGCTCAATCTTCTTCGTATAAGTACGGAGAAAATCCATCAGCATCCGGCTCTTTTCCCGATACATCTTGTGGTTCGGCGGTGCTGTCACGAGGTTCGGACACTTGCGGAAAGCATTTACAACCGGTTCACCCGTCTGAATTCCATAGGATTTGGCAAGTGATGATTTTGCTAGAACGATTCCATGACGCGAGCTCTGATCTCCGCCAATGATCGCCGGAATCTCCCGCAGATCCACCTTCGATCCATTCTTCAATTGTTCAACCGCCGTCCAGCTTAAAAATGCTGAATTGACGTCGATGTGGAAAATAATGCGCGCCATGGAAGCCTCCTTTCCGGAATTCTGCCTGAGTTCTTTCTTAGTATTAATTCTTGTTGTATGCATATGCATTCTGTCAGTTTCTTATTTTAACATAGAGTCTGCTCTTGTATCAATTACTTCGGTGAACGAAAAAAGAGCTGTGAAAAACTCAATTTTCTAAAAATCTCCAGAAAATTTTCATTTTTCACAGCCCCACATATTATATCGTTACTATACTGATATTTTGATGTTGTGGGCAAAAAGTATTTTGCCCCCTATAATACACGGATTGCTTCGCCTTTCATGCTCTCGCAATCCTACCCACTATTCGCATATCGTGAAGCTTACGCTCCACTTTTATGCTCATATTGGGGCGGGTCCCAAGGCCATTACACCACCTTTGTGCAAGCACCGGTGGTTTCAGACCTTTTGACCCTGGTATCATATTTTATTTCTTCACACCTGCTGTCAGTTTACCGTCCTTCACATCGATCAAGATTGTGTCTCCACGTCCCACATCTCCTGCAAGGATCAGTTTTGCAGCTAATGTCTCTACATTCTTCTGCAAGTAACGTTTCAGTGGTCTTGCACCGTACATCGGCTCATATCCACCTTCCACAACGAAGTCTTTCGCTGCATCTGTCAGCTCAACACTCAGTTCACGTTCTTCCAGACGACGGTTCACATCAGCAACCAGAAGGTCAATGATGGAACGTACATTTGTCTTTGTCAATGGTTTGAACATGATAATCTCATCCAGACGGTTCAAAAATTCCGGTCTGAAATGTGCTCTCAGATCACCCATTACCATCTCCTGACTCTGTTCATCGATTGAACCATCGTCCTTAATTCCTTCCAGCAGATAGTTTGCTCCAATGTTGGAAGTCATGATCAAGATTGTATTCTTGAAGTCAACGGTACGTCCCTGTGAATCCGTGATTCGTCCATCATCAAGTACCTGCAACAGTACGTTGAAGACATCCGGATGTGCTTTCTCGATCTCATCAAAAAGTACAACGGAATAAGGTTTTCTTCTGACAGCTTCTGTCAGCTGTCCGCCTTCATCATATCCGACATATCCCGGAGGAGCTCCGATCAGTCTAGACACGGAATATTTCTCCATATACTCACTCATATCGATACGAACCATGTTGTTCTCGTCATCAAACAGGCTTTGTGCAAGTGCCTTCGCAAGCTCTGTCTTACCTACACCTGTAGGTCCAAGGAACAAGAAAGAACCGATTGGTTTTGTCGGATCTTTGATCCCTGCTTTAGAACGGATGATTGCTTCTGTTACAAGCTCTACACCCTCATCCTGACCGATGACACGCTTATGCAGTTCATCTGCAAGGTGAAGCGTTTTGTTTCTCTCACTCTCATTCAGTTTTGCAACCGGAATACCTGTCCATCTGGAAACGATTTTTGCAATCTCATCATCTGTAACAGATTCATGCACAAGAGAAAGATCTTTTGCCTTTACCTTTGCCTCTTCCTCTTCCAGCTGTTTCTGCAGCTGTGGAAGACGACCATACTGAAGTTCTGCTGCCTTATTCAGATCATAATCTCTCTGGGCTTTCTGAATCTCCTTGTTCACCTGCTCAATCTGCTCACGGATCTTCTGCACATGCTCTACGGAATTCTTCTCATTCTCCCACTGTACTTTCTTACTTGCATACTGCGCTTTCAGTTCTGCCAGTTCTTCCTGCAAATGTTCCAGACGCTCTTTACTTAAGCGGTCTTCCTCTTTCTTAAGTGCAGACTCTTCGATCTCCATCTGCATCACACGACGACGAAGCTCATCAAGTTCTGTCGGCATAGAATCAAGTTCTGTCTTGATCAGTGCACACGCCTCATCCACAAGGTCGATTGCTTTATCCGGCAGGAAACGGTCAGAAATATATCTGTTTGAAAGCGTAACTGCTGCAACAAGTGCGCTGTCAGTAATCTTAACACCATGGAAGACTTCGTATCTCTCTTTCAGTCCTCTCAGGATAGAGATTGCATCCTCAACGGTTGGCTCATCTACCAGAACTGGCTGGAAACGACGCTCCAATGCAGCATCCTTCTCAATATACTGACGATACTCATCCAGTGTTGTTGCACCGATACAGTGCAGTTCACCTCTGGCAAGCATAGGCTTTAACATATTTCCTGCATCCATCGCACCGTCTGTTTTACCTGCTCCTACGATTGTATGAAGCTCATCGATGAAAAGAATGATCTTTCCGTCACTATTTTTCACTTCTTCAAGAACTGCTTTCAGACGTTCCTCGAATTCACCACGATACTTCGCTCCGGCTACCAGCGCTCCCATATCCAGTGAAAAGATGGTCTTATCTTTCAGGCCTTCCGGCACATCTCCGCTGACGATTCTCTGGGCAAGTCCTTCTACAACTGCAGTCTTACCTACACCAGGTTCACCGATCAGCACCGGGTTATTCTTTGTCTTACGGGACAGGATACGGATCACATTACGGATCTCTTCATCACGTCCGATGACCGGATCCAGTTTCTGGTCTCGTGCTTTTTCAACAAGATCCTGACCGTATTTATTCAATGTATCATAAGTTGCTTCCGGATTGTCAGAAGTAACTCTCTGATTTCCTCTTACTGTTGACAGCGCATGGAGGAATCCCTCTCTGCTGATGCCATATTCACGGAAAATCTGCTTCAACTCACGGCTTGCATACTTCAGCATTGCAAGAAACAGATGCTCAACAGAGACATACTCATCTCCCATCTGCTTTGCTTCATCTTCTGCATGGATCAGCACATTATTCAAGTCCTGACCGACATAAGCCTGACCTCCCTGTACCTTCGGTCTCTTGCCGATTGCCTGCTCGATACTGTTAATAAAGAGCTGGCCCTGAATGTTCATCTTCTCAAATAATTTTAAAATCAGACTGTCATCCTGTGTCAGCAGCGCATACAGCAAATGCTCCTGTGCCAGTTCCTGATTCCCGTTATCCGCAGCAATCTTCTCACAGTTCTGAACTGCCTGTAATGAATTCTGTGTAAATTTATTGATATTCATGGTCTTTCCCTCCTTTGAACCACAAATTTGTTTTCCCTGTGTTCTATTAGGAATATAGCACGTATTGTTAGCACTGTAAAGAGTTGAGTGCTAATTCTTTTCTAAAAATTTTGTGAAGTCCTTATTTCATGGGCTTCACAAAATTTTTAAATTTACAATTACACTCAATTTGTAATGATTTAGACCATTCTATCTTGGCCATCTCTCTTTTTTATTCATTAACGGTTTAAAAGCCTGATGCGGTTCACTCTGATACCAATATGCTACACTGGCAACATCATCCTGTCTTTCAAATAGTCCTTTATAACATACACCGATCTGCTGGATAGTAACTTTTAAATTTTCTTCAAAGCAAATCGGATCCATCAGATGCCATCTATAAAATCCTCTCATTGGCGGACAATCATCATTATGATATGGATTATGCACCAGTTCATCGTGTGCTGAATAATACGGATATCCTAAAAATGGAGAATTATAAGTCTGTTCTACCGTCTTTCCGTTTACCTGGTGAGCAAAACTCCATGACCCGCCAAAATAGTCCTCTGTTCCCGTGCCACATATTGTAGGATATTCTTCATCTCCGTCAATATAAAATTTAACTTCGCCTTCTCCCCACCAGTATCTTTCAAGTGTTGTCAGAGCAAGATATGTACCAATATAATGGCCTTTTCCTTTCACATTATCCAAAATAACATAATCCTTTGCCAGTTCTGTTATTCTTTGACGTCTCCACTGTGCATGAAAATAAGCTGTATCTTCTGGTAACTCATCATACAAACAATAGTCTACCTGATAAAAGAAATCAGGAATTGGATTATCATGTTGATTTTCTAAAGTAATTCTTGCTTTTTTACGAAATGGCATTTGAAAATAGCTATTAAAACCTCTGTTTGGAATTACGGATATTGGCATAGATGTAACAAGACATTCTCTTGCAAAACCACAGCAGAAGAAATCACCTAAAGGACTTTCAACCGATGGAACTTCCTCATCATCCCAGTACATGCGGAGTACTAAATCACGGAGTACATAACAATCCGCATCTGATGTTTTATTATTAACCGTAATCCATATATGCTGAATAATACCCGGTCCATCCATTTCAGCTAATACTACCGTTTCATTCGGCATAATATTTTTCAAGCACGGACTACCTTTTCTTGAAGGGCCAAGATGACTTGCTGCAATTCCACCCTTTCCTTTTTCTCCAGTTGGATTTTCAGCATTTATAGCTCTCGATCTTCCATTTCTTAATCTGAAAATATCTGACATTATTCACACCTCCACTTATTGCTTAACGCCGCCAGCCATAACACCTTCCATGATCTGCTTCTCAAAAATAAGTACGAAAATAACTATTGGCAGCAGGATAATACATCCAACTGTACTTATTAAATCCCATGGCATACTATATGATGTCTCCCTTGGAATAGTTGTAATAGCAACACTTAATACTTCTATTTTTTGTGCAAAAAACAATGGAGTGAATAAATCATTAAGGCAATTTATAAAATTAATGATTAATATTGTTGCAATAGCCGGTTTCATTAAAGGCAACGTGATATAAAACAGTTTCTGAAACATATTCGCTCCATCTATTTCTGCTGCTTCATCTAATGAAATAGGAATTTCACTTAAGAAATTACCTAAAATCAACATAGTAAATGGAATCAATGCACTTGTATACATGATGATCAAGCCAGGAAATGTATCAACTAATCCAAATCTTTTCATCAGATCATATAACGGTCTTGCTGTTACAATTCCCGGAATTAAAGCAGATGCCACTATCGCTGCATATACAAGTGTAAGTCCTTTTCCTGAATAACGAGTAAATGCATAAGCTGCCATTAAGCAGATAACTGTTGATAAGATCAACGAACATACAGTAATAATTGCTGTATTTAAAATCTTCTCACCCAAATTCATCTGCGTGAAAATTCTAATATAATTATCCAGTGTAGGATGTTTTGGCAGATAGTGAATCGGTGAACTAAACAGCTCAGAAGCAGGTGAAATAGATGATGTAAAAATCCAAAGTAATGGAAGTAAAATAATAAAAGCAACTATTAAAATCAAGCCCCATTTGAATATCGGTGCCAAAACTTTTTTTGTTTTTGGTTTCATTGTCAACCTCTCCCTTCTATATTTTAATCAAACTTTTTGATTGCTCTAAGCTGTATAAAACTTAAAATTGTCATAACAATAAACAGGCAGACAGCTATTGCAGACGCATATCCGAGATTCAAATTAGTAAAAGCCTCCTGCATAATTCGATATGCTAACAAAGATGTTGAATCCCCTGGACCTCCTGATGTCATAGCATATACTAAGTCAAAACTTGTCAATCGCCACATTGTAAAGAAAATAGAAAGGCTCAGTATTGTCTTCATTATATTTGGCAGTGTAATTGAGAAAAAAGCTCGTACCGGTCCTGCTCCATCGATTTTTGCTGCCTCATAAATATCTGCTGATAAAAACTGTAATGCGGCAAGCACCAAAATTGCAAAGAAAGGTAAGTCCTTCCATAAATCAACTGCAATAACTGCTCCTTGAGCTGAATTTGCATGCACAAGCCAATCATAATGAAAATTCGGTACAAATCTTCTGATCAAATCATTGATTAATCCATATTGATCATTAAACGCCCATCTTGCAGCAAGTCCCGCTACTACCATGGGCATTGCCCATGGTATAAGTACTATTGTACGCAGGAATTTTTTACCTTTGATCTTCATATTTAACATTAATGCAAGAATCACACCTAATACTAGATGGAAAAACATTGATACAACCGTAAATTTCACAGTAAATCCGATAGAAGATAATAATTTTTGATCTTCAAATATTCTAAGATAATTTCCTAATCCTATAAATTGAAAGTTATTGCCTTTTAATAAACTCATATCATAAGTACTGTTTATAAAGGTCATGATAATTGGATAGAGCGTAGTAAATGCTCTTACAATCACTACCGGAAGTACCAGAAGCCATGCAATCCACAATCCTTTTGTCTTCTTTTTCATTGTCCTTACCTCCCGTAAAACACGTAAAACAATATATTAATTATTTGACTACATATGTATCAACTGCCTTCTGTGCTTTTTCACAAAATGAGTCTAATGTTAACTCGTCAGATACATACTGCTGGAATAAAGATCCCATCTCACTAATAAACTCCATCGCCTGCGGTGCCATAGGACGTGCAAGAAGTTCTGTATTGTCCACGTACTCTTTTACTTCATCTAAACCAGGCAAATCCATCGCTGCTAATTCATCACTTTCCAACACGTCTGTTCTTGCCGGAAGTCTGGATGTCATTTCTGTATAATCAAGTTCTCCCTGCTCACTTGCAGCATACTTGAGGAATTTCTGCGCCGCTGCTTTATTTTTTGAAGCACTATTCAAAACATATCCCCATGTAGAAATATAAGCTGCCTTATTTTCAAATGTCGGCATAGGGGCAATATGCTGTTTATCCGGACCATACTTTCCTGAATTAACAAAAGACTGTATTGCTCCTACATACATAAAGATAGAAGCATATTCTCCATCAAAAAATTTCTGCATCATTGGATCGTACTGATCTGCCAGCTGAGAAATAGGTGTCTCTTTTTTCTTCATCATATCATACATGAATTTTACAGCTTCCTGAGTTTTAGGATTTGTCCAATCGTAGTAGTCTCCACCAAACAAATTCACAAATGTTCCGATAGAGTTAAATACATATGTTTTTTCCCACGCATCTCCATATCCGTATTTACCGTCCGATGAATTAGCTTCTACATATTTTTCAAAATCCTCTTTTGTCTTAATCTCGGTAAGACCTGCATTTGCCATCTTTTCCTCATCAACCCAAAAAGCAAGAACATCCATAAAACAAGGAACTGAATAAACATTGTCTCCTACCATTGTCATTTCCTGCATATATTTCTGTGGAAAATTTTCCATAATCTCCGGTGTCATAACGGTGTCTTGAAGCGGCTCTAGATAACCTGTATTTTTAAATCCGCTCATCATCTCATCATTAATTGTAACGACATCAATACTATCATCACCTGAAGATAATATAGTTGTTATTTTTGCCTGACGATCATCCGTATTTGTCGGGCATGCAATTGTTTCAATTTCCAGTCCCGTTGCTTCCTCCGCTTTATGGATATATTCATCAAAAGCTTTTCCATAAGTTGTATCCTGTGTCATCAAGGTAATTTTGTTTGAATTCTCGTTCTGCTTAACCTCTGTGTTTCCTCCAGACTTCCCGCATCCACTAAAAAGTCCAACAGACATTGTTGCTATAAGTAATACACTGACTATTCTTTTTTTCATTTCTTTCCCTCCTGCGTTTTAATATGCAACCTAATATCTACAACTATTTGTTAATATCATCATAGAAAATAATGCTTTAAAAATAAATATATTATTTTGCGCATACTTTATAATTTTTTTATTTTTCAAATCAAATTATTGCGTTTTATTATTTCTTTTATTAGAATGAAGCTGAAAGGAGCGGTTCCATAATATGAAGCTATTTACGTCACTAATCAATACTATAAAAGAACACTTTCGCTTAAAACTAATCATTTGCTTTATTCTTTGCGCCATACTTCCCCTTCTTATATTGGGAACAATATCTTATAAAATATCTTATAATATAGCTAAAGACAAGATTCTGAAAGAAACAGCAATTTCTTGTGAAAAAAATCAGCACCTGCTTGAAAATCGAATGACTCAAATAGAAAATTTAGAAGATTCTATTCATTTTAATTTATGTATGTTATGTACAACAGCAGAGCAACCTATGTCAAATTATCTCGACAAACTTTCTGCGGTTCGGAATAATATTGCTTCAATAGCTGATTCTTTTAATATTTATCATGTAAATATCTTTTTACCTGATGATACTTTTGCTTCAAAAGAAGGGCTTACTTTCTGTTCTTTATCAGATCTTAAAAAATATAAGGTACAGTTGAGCGATTTTTCAAAACAGGGGCTTACTCCTAATTGGATTTTTCGCAAAGACATTAACTTCCCTTATATGGTCAGCAAAGGTGAAGAACCTTCCGGAGTACTCTCCTGCTATAGGTATGCAAAAATCAATTCACAAAAAACTTGTTTGGCTGTTCACATAACAAGTGAAGAATTAAGCAACTACTTAAACACATTTTCTGAAGGCAATCCTTCTCTTTCTTATATAATAAATTCCGAGGGTGTTGTATTATCAAGCACAGATAAGAAACAAATTGGGGGTTCTTTATCCAATGAAAAACTTCATGCAATCACACAAAACTTGAGACTATCACATTTCTCATATGATAAATGTGAGATAATTTCCACACCGGTACATAACCAGCTATTTCTTGTTACTGAAACTCCTGATTATTATATACGCCAAAGTTCATCCTTTCTCGTAAAAATGATTTTCATTTGTTTCATGATTATTGTTCCTCTAACTATGCTCTCAATTATCTGGGTGGCTGATCAAATGACAAATAAAATCAATCATTTGTCTCATTCTATGTCGGAAATCAAAATGGACGATGTCATAGATTCGACGCAGATCGACAAGTTAGTTCTATCTTCTTCAACTCACTTGGATGAAATAGATTCACTAACCGTCACCTGTGCTAACATGATTTCAGAATTGAATTCAAGCTTTGAGAATAACCTTCAATTAAAAATACAAGAGGAAAAACTAAATTATCAGTTGCTGCAATCACAAATTAATCCTCATTTCCTATATAATATTTTAGCATCTGTTCAAAATTTGTTGTCATTTGGTGAAATCACGAAAGCGAATAAAATGCTTGCTGATTTATCGCTTTTTTATAAAGGATTGTTACGCACCTCCAATGATCTGATTCCTATTAAAAAAGAATTAGAAATTGCACAATTATATATGGAAATGGAAGCATTATGTAAAGATAATTTATTTGATTGGAATATAGATATGGAAGAAGGAATAGAAAACTTTCTTATTTGTAAGTTCACACTACAGCCTATATTGGAAAATTCGATTCAACATGGTTTTAAAGGAAATGGAATCCATATGCATATCGATATTTCTATTAGATATGATGATGATATGATAGAAATCATGATTTCTGATAATGGAATTGGTATGTCTCCTGAGAAACTAAATGAACTCCGTGAAGGTATTGTTTCCAAACAAATTCACTACGAAAAACATTTCGGTATAAGTAACATTAATTCACGTATATGTTCCTCTTTACAGGGACATGGTACACTCAGAGTTGAAAGCAACAAAGATACTGGAACCACAATTTATATAAGAATTCCGCAATTACTGGAGGACTACTAATGTACAAAATTATGATTATAGATGACAACCATATATCTGTTGATGGTATTTGCCACAACATTGACTGGTCTGATTTAAATGCAGAAGTCGCTTGCAAAGCCTATGATGGACAGCAGGCTCTTGATTATCTGCAAAATAATATGGTTGATTTAATTATTTCCGATATAGAAATGCCACAATTAGACGGTTTATCTCTTGCACAAAATGCACTAAAGATTAATTCATCTATAAAAATAATACTTATCAGTGCATTTGATAAATTTGAATATGCCAAACAAGCTATACGACTCGGTGCATTTGACTATATAGAAAAACCGCTTGATTATTCTTATCTAAAGAAAATCATTCGCAATGCTCTTAGTATGCTTAATAAAGAACAGAGGAATCTTGAAATATTAAAACAAAGCCGCCCTATAATGATCGATAATTTCTTTCATAAATTAATACAATCTTCAAGTGATGAAGCTCGATATACACTTTCAAATTATGCCGATTATCTTCAGTTGAATTTTGACTATCATTATTATCAGGCCATTGTAATTCAAATACAAAATGCAACAGACATCAAAGAAAAAAAAGGCATTGAAGAGTATCACATAAAACTAATGAGTATGTCTGATACCATAAAAGAACTTTTCAATGAGCACTTTTCACTGATTCATACTTTAACAAGTTTTGACGAAATCGTATTGGTAATCGCTCACAATTATTCTAATCAGAAATACTTCTATAATACGTCTTATGATCTGTTAACAGAATTATTGCAACTTTATAAAAACAGCTTTTTCGAATTAAATATCGGAATAGGAAACATCGTCAAATACTTGTGGACTTTATCTGTTTCGTATTCCAATGCATTAAAATCACTGGAATACCGTTTTTTCTTTCCACAGAAAAACATATTTACACTTGGTGATACTATAGACAACGATTACTCTGCTGAATTATATGAAGTTTCCGGTCACGAAAAGTTAATACAGCTTTTATGCGAAAATGACCTGGACGGAATAGAAAAGTGGATTCTTTCATTTTCAGAAGAATTAACACAAAACTACAAAAACAAACAATTTATATTTATACGTATCTATCAGCTTTTGGGGCATTTACTAAAATTTCTCTGCGATATGGGCATTAGAAGCAATGACATGGAAAAAGACATTATTAAAACCTATCAACACCTTGACTCTTTTTCAACAAGTACTGAGATCTTCCAATGGCTTTCTAGTTTATGCCAGACAATATCTGATAAAATTAATCTTTCAGCACAGAGTCGTCAAGAACATGTTTGTACTGCTACTATCAATTATATACACCAACATTATCAAGACAACACCTTATGTCTAAATGAAATTGCTAACAATGTTCATATTAGTCCGGCTCATCTTAGTGCTCTGTTTAAAAAACAACGCCAGCAAAATATTTCGGATGTAATCACAGATATTCGGATTGAAACGGCCTGTAATCTATTGAAAAATACGAACCTCTCACTAAAAGAAATAAGTGCGAAAGTAGGATATTCAAATCAATACTACTTCAGTTCTTGTTTTAAAAAGAAAACCGGACAGACACCTTCATCCTATAGATAGTAGAATTTATATACTTTTTTTTATTGTTTATCAGTGTTATAATCTATAATTGTTTCATAAAAATACAGTTGCTGACGCCCATAGTGCCGACAGTAACAAAAAACTTAAGAGAGGAAACTATCATGAATTTTATTCAAAAAAATTTCAAAGGAATTCTGGTCTGCTTTCTGATTGCGATTCCATCCTGGCTGATTGGAAAAGCATTCCCGGTAATCGGCGGACCTGTCATTGCGATTCTCGCCGGAATGGTGATCACCTGCTTTTGGACTGAAAAAGGAACAGCTGAATCAGGAATTAAATGGACTTCAAAAATCATTTTACAGACTGCTGTTGTTCTGCTTGGATTCGGCATGAATCTCGGAGTTATCTTACAGACAGGAAAGCAGTCTCTTCCTATTATTATCAGTACAATTTCTACATCTTTGATCATTGCATGGCTACTCCGCAAGGTACTGAACGTTCCTTCCAACACATCTATCCTTGTTGGTGTCGGTTCTTCCATCTGCGGTGGTTCTGCGATTGCTGCTACAGCGCCTGTCATTGACGCCGATGACACAGAAGTCGCACAGGCGATTTCTGTTATCTTTTTCTTCAATGTTATCGCTGCTGTACTTTTCCCGGTGCTTGGAAATGCACTCGGCTTCGACACAACTAGCGGAAATGCTTTCGGTGTCTTTGCCGGAACTGCGATCAATGATACTTCATCCGTAACTGCTGCCGCCTCTACCTGGGACAGCATGTGGAATCTTGGAAGTGAGACACTCAATACTGCTGTCACAGTTAAACTGACTCGTACGCTTGCCATCATTCCGATCACACTTGTGCTCTCACTGATTCGTGCGAAATCAGCCGCAAAAGACGGCAAAGAATCCGGTAAGTTCAGCTTAAAAAGAGCATTTCCAATGTTCATCCTGTACTTTATCATTGCGGCTGTCATTACAACTGTATGCATGAGCCTTGGGGTAAGTGCGGATGTATTTGCTCCGCTGAAAGAACTGTCTAAATTCTTCATTATCATGGCTATGGCTGCGATCGGTCTGAACAGCAATGTTGTGAAACTGATCAAATCCGGTGGAAAGCCAATCCTTCTCGGTGCTTCCTGCTGGGTTGGAATTACAGTAGTCAGCCTTGCAATGCAGCATGTAATGCATATATGGTAAAATATTGGCTCGAAATGAGCCTTGAAAAGGTTAAAATAGATTAAATTTTGATAGATTTTCTAATTTATGGGAGCCGGAACCTCTTTCGATGGTTCCAAGCTCCGGTATTGGTTTTAAATTGAAATGAATTTCCATTGTGACCGTTTCAGGAGTGCGGCGATAATTCTCTGTTCCGTCCTTTCACAAATTTCAGACACTTAATAGCGGCTTCTGTTTTGAAGCAATATTGAT
>OHAY01000646.1_pt1 | contig 35689 bp, 17 predicted proteins | sample 1577191 | NCBI WGS metagenome assembly OHAY01 (sample SAMEA3541504, study PRJEB24748) | human gut metagenome | biome: human gut; feature: human-associated habitat; material: faeces | place: China | collected 2012 | reverse complement strand
CGTTCGCTTCGCTCTCTTCACCAGCGGTTATGGATATTCGCCGCCTTCGGCGACGTTCTGGCAAGCGACAAAGTCGAGCGCGGCGACGCTCGCTTGAGATAATTTCCATTTATTAAATGCGAAAGTTCCATTATTAATCCTTGCGAAGTTTAGCCTATATTAACGAAAACAGGAGATTTTGTTAAGCAAAATGAAAGGGAAAAAGTTAAAGGAGTGACAAATTGTAAAATTTTATGGTTAAAATGATTGCACATTAATAATAAATTATTAACTTTGCATGCGCTAAGCGAAAACTCGCTGTGTGAAACAAGAAACAACTAACTATAAAAAAATAGGAATCGACATGAGTAACTTGATAAAGCCAAACGACTATAAGGCACTTCTCGACCCACGGTTGACCGAGCAAGGCATTAAACTGATAAAGGAGTTTTTTCAGCAGAACCTGTCAACCGAACTGAGGTTGCGCCGCGTCACAGCTCCCCTGTTTGTGTTGAAAGGTCTCGGCATAAACGATGACCTCAACGGCGTGGAGCGCCCCGTGACGTTCCCCATAAAGGATCTGGGCGACGCAAAGGCAGAGGTGGTACACTCGCTGGCAAAATGGAAGCGCCTGACCTTGGCCGAATATGACATTGAGCCGGGCTACGGCATCTACACCGACATGAACGCCATTCGTGCAGACGAGGAGCTGGATAACCTACACTCGCTCTATGTGGACCAGTGGGACTGGGAGGCGGTGATAACTCGCGAGGAGCGCACGCTGGCATATCTTAAGAATGTGGTGGAGCGCATCTATGCCGCCATCCTGCGCACAGAGTATCTCACCTGTGAGACCTACGGCGCCATCAAGCCGTTCCTGCCGCGACAGATCCATTTTATTCATAGCGAGGAGCTGCTGCAGATGTATCCTGACCTCACGCCGAAGGAGCGCGAGGACGCTATCTGTAAGAAATATGGAGCGGTGTTCATCATCGGCATCGGCGGCAAGCTGAGCGACGGCAAGAAGCATGACGGCCGCGCACCCGACTATGACGACTGGTCTACGGTTGCCGAGAACGGCCTTGAGGGTCTTAACGGCGACATCCTGATATGGTATCCTGTGCTCGGCCGCTCGTTCGAGTTGTCATCGATGGGTATACGTGTCGACAAGGAGGCGCTGCTGCGTCAGCTGAAGCTGGAGGGTAAGGAGGACCGCGAGCAGCTGTTCTTCCACCGTCAGCTGCTCGACGGCAAGCTGCCTCTCTCCATCGGCGGCGGCATCGGCCAGAGCCGTCTGTGCATGGTGCTCCTGCACAAGGCACACATCGGCGAGATTCAGGCAAGCATCTGGCCTGATGACATGCGCAAGGAGTGTGCGGAGATGGGCATGACGCTGATCTGACGACGTTTTTAAAGACAATATTTTTCTTGAAAATCTTTACCTCGCGCTTGCGGAAGGTTTGAAGACAATAGAGACAATAGAGACAATTTTATGACAGAACTCTTGCATTTATGATATGAAATCTCAAGCAAGCGTCGCCGAAGGCGGCGAATATCCATAACCGCTGGTTGAGTTGCCGAAGGCAGCGAAGCCTGCGGTTCAAAGAATGATGGTAAGATCGTCCTCGAAGAGGGCGAACATATGGAATATTTGCACAGTTTGCTTGTGTTCGCCCTCTTCGAGGACGTTATGTTATCTTGCTGTGAAACCGCAGGTTACGTTCGCTTCGCTCTCTTCACCAGCGGTTATGGATATTCGCCGCCTTCGGCGACGCTTGCTTGAGATAAAATTCCGTATTATAAATACGAAAGTTTAGTAACAAGCTCCTCCTTTACATGGTGATGTCAGGAATGCCTGATGTTCCCTCGCCACATGTCACGACCTTAGAGATCATGCTCTCGGCGTTCAGGCCCCTGGTGAGAGCCGTCACGAAGTAGTTGCCGTTCTCGGGCACCTCAACCTCGGTGTCGTAGGTAATCTTCACGAGCGTAGCCACATTGCCGTCGCCGTTGTTGCGATAAACGGCATAATAACAGTCGGGCACAGCGTCCCACGAAAGCATCTTGCCATCGGCCTTGACGTTCTCGGGCGCAGCAGGCTGCACCATCGTTTCAACACCGAGATAAGGGGGCAGCTCCAGCTTGTCAAACTGCTCCTTGATAACCTTGTTTGTGTTGACGGGATCGCTCAGCATCCATTTGGCGCTGAAGAATATTGCACCCTTCACCTTCTTGTTGGCGTAGGCAATGCCAAGCTGCTTCTTAAAGTCGGCATTGGTCTGGTAATAAGGATCGGAAGACTGACCATCAAAACGGTAGAGACCGTAGCCCACCATAAAATTAGACTTGGTGCAGAAGTCAGCGAACTGCTTCAGACGAGGTTCAAAATATTTCTGGGTGCTCCAATAGATCTGCGGTATGAGCACGTCGATCATTCCGTTCTGTGACCATTTCTTCACGTCACAATACATCGAGTTATAGTCGTTGTCGTAGTTGCCCTGTGGCGACACAGAGAACAGACAGTTGGGGCGCACGGCACGGATGGTCTCCCTCACTTTGTTAATCATGGCGTCTACATTGGCGCGACGGAAGTTGGCAATTCCCTGACCGCTGCCATATTTCTGATATTCTGCGTTATCGTTCATCGACTCACCAGAGGTGAGCGACGGGTAGAAGTAGTCGTCAAAGTGTATGCCGTCGACATCAAATTTCTGCAACAGGTCTGCCACGATGTCGGCAATGCGTTGGCGCACCTCTGGCAGGGCAGGGTTATAGATGCGCACCTTGTTATAGTCTTTCACCCATTCTGCAGGGATGGTCTCTTCCAGTTCAGGGAACTCGCTAGAAGCGCTTGAGCGTGTGGCAATGCGGTAAGGGTTCATCCAAGCATGGAACTGCATGCCACGCTTATGTGTCTCGCTGATGAGCCATGGCAGCGGGTCATATAACGGCTTCTTTCCACGGCGACCTGTGATATACTTCGACCACGGCTCATAGGGTGAGTCGTAGAAAGCATCGGCCATGGGGCGCACCTGAAACATCACGGCGTTAATATTGAGAGTTTGCAGAGAGTCAAGGTAACGCAGATAATATTCTTTCTGACGTTCTGCCACTCTAGAAGTGCTGCCCATGCTGTTTGGCCAGTCAATGTGATCGACGGTAGCCATCCATACCGCACGAAAATCTTTCTCGGGCAGAACGGGGGTAACGTTCTCACCGGGTGTGGGGTTCTTCGACACAGAAGGGGGAGGTGTGACGGTTGAATCGGTCAACGTGTCATCGTCACCGCTACAGGCAGCCAACAGCACTATTCCTACAATGGCGGCTAAAAACTTCAGCAGTTTTACAGGTCTTTTTTGCATAAGGATTATAAATATTTAGGTTGAATATTAGCAAGAATTTCTTTTTCTAACTTTGGTCAGAAGTCATTCAGCGAGCAAAGGTACAAAAAACATTTAATAACATATCTAAAAAGCCACAAATTAACAAATCTTAAGTCTTGCCTTTCTCATCACCGTTCCCGTAACACGGCATCGTTACGAGAGTTTGAGAAATGCGCTTCTGCACAGTTTTATTAAAATTCATTAATTTTTAAACAAAAATTTGCGTTCATGTCTTATTTTATTTACTTTTGTGGACAATCTAAAAAAAAATCTTTTACTATTACTTTTTCTCACACAATTTAAACAATTCCACTATGAGAAAACCTTTATTTATGCTTGCCATGTTCCTACCACTCTCCGTGATGGCGCAAGTGTTTAGCGTTCAGAGTGTGGAGCAAGTCACATTGCCTGACGGCTGTGAGATGGTTGCCGACATCAGTCCCGACGGCAACCGCCTGTTGCTGACAACAGGAGCCCACGAAGGACTGAAGAGTTTTGAACCGTCTTCTGGCAAGACCGTTGTGCTGACCAACAGCGAGGGCGCGGGCTATGAGGCCCGTTTCTCTGCCGACGGCAACACGGTGCTGTATCGTGAAACGACCTTCACGCCGAAGCGCCTGCGCATGACATCGCTCAACACCGTTGACCTGAACACGGGCAGCAAGCTCGTGCTTCAAGACGCTACGCGCGACCTTCAGGGTGTGCGTCTGAGCGGCAGCAACGCGATGATCGTGAACAAGGGCAAGCTCAAAGCAAAGTCGTTCAACGGCAAAAAGGCAGAGAAGCAGCCCGTGCTGAGCATCAACAACCGCCAGCTCATGCTCACCAAGAACGGCAAGACAGCGGTGTTCTCGCCCAACGGCACAGTCCACAGCTACATCTGGCCGTCGCTCTCACCCGACGGACAGAAGGTGCTTTATTATGTTTGCGGCGTAGGCGCCTTTGTGTGCGACCTTAACGGCAAGAACATCAAAAGCCTCGGCACGTTGCGTGCTCCCAAATGGTACGACGACAACATCGTTATAGGCATGAACGACCAGGACAACGGCGAGGTGGTGGTGTCGTCTGCAATCGTTGCAACAACGCTCGACGGCACACAGCAAACGCTCACCGACAACTCTGTGATAGCCCAATATCCCAAGCCCGCGCCTAAGGCAGGAAAGATCGCGTTCACCACGCCCGCAGGCCAAGCTTACATCATTAACGTTTCTAAATAGCCATTACCATGAAAAGATTGTTACTCTTGTGTGCGGCAATGGCTGCAACAGTAATGACAGCCAGCGTATCGCTGGCTCAGAGCAAGAAGACAGCTGAAGAGCTGCGTGTCTACATCAACCCCGGTCACGGCTCATGGGGTCCCAACGACCGACCCATGGCAACCATACCATACCCTGCTCTCGAAACGGGACGTCCCGACACCTGCGGCTTCTACGAGTCGAACACGAACCTGTGGAAGTGTCTCGAGCTGGGGCGCACGCTCGAACGCATGGGCGTGAAGCATAAGAACATCCTCTTCTCGCGCACGCTGAACGGCCCGTACCCCTATGTCAAGGGAGCAGCCGACGAAGAAAAATATAACCGAAGTCTGTCTGAGATCTGCGAGGAGGTGGATGCCAACAACATGGATATGTTTATCTCTATCCACTCTAACGCAGCAAATGAAGGCTCCAACACCAACTATCCGCTCTTCCTCTATCGAGGCACCGACAGCGAAGACTATGCCGCTGGCAGCAAAGACATGGCAAAGACCTGCTGGCCACGCCACTGGCAAGACCAGATAGACCCACAGAGCTATTACGGAAAGGACAGGCCCAACCTGCGTGGCGACGTGTCGTTCTATGGCAGCTCAAGCACACGCTACGGCACCTACGGCACCTACACAGGCTACCTCGGCGTGCTTAAACACGGCACACCGGGCTTCCTGCTTGAGGGCTATTTCCACACCTATCAGCCGGCACGTCACCGTGCGCTCAACAAAGACTGGTGCGGACAGGAGGGTGTGCTCGCGGCGTGTGCGACTATTACGGCCTCACACCCGAGACAACAGGCTACATCATGGGTACCGTGAAAGACCTGCACGAGAAGATTGTGAATAACCTCTACCATTACGCTCCCAACACCGACGACCAGTGGTTGCCGATCAACGGCGCGAAGGTGAACCTCATGCAGAACGGTGCCGTGGTGAAGACCTATCAGGTCGATGACAACTATAACGGCGTGTTCGTGTTCAGCGGACTGAAGCCCGGCAAATACACCTTCCAGGTGGAGAAAGAGGGCTACAAGCCCCTGTTTGGCGACGACGACATAACCGTTGAGGTGAAAGCCAACGAGACCTCTTATGCCAAGCTCCATGTAGAGGCTACCGACTATGAGCCGCCTGTGGTGCTCTACCCCAACTACATGGAGCCTACCCTCGACGGCATGACGCTCGCACCCACACAGCTCGAGTTTGCACAGGCTTCAAGCGAACTCATGCTCGAAGGTACCGTGAAGCGCATGCTCGTGCGTGGCGACTCGACCGTTGTGCTCACCAACGATGCAAAGACACCGCACCTCTACCTTATTAATAACAAGAAGCGCGTAATAGAGAAAGAGCTGTCTGTAGAAGGACTGGTTGAAGGCAGCGCCGACGACTTGGGCTTCTACTCAAGCCTCAACGACATCGCCTTCACTGCCGACGGCAAGCTGATTGGCGTAAACAGCGTGCGCACACAGTTTGACGCCACAAAGGTTGAAGATGGCTACAAGCGCGGACAGCTGAACGTGTATATATGGAACTCGTTCGACGAGGCACCCAAGACATGGTTCACCACAGAACACTCGTGCAACTTCTACCGTGCCGACATGGGACGTGGTCTGACCGTGAACGGCGACTCTGACGAGTGTCAGGTGGTCACAACAGGCACAACGTCTGGTTCAAGCAAGGCCCTGCGCTACCTCATCATGACCGTGGTTGAAGGCAAGCTCTCTACCACCAGTTTCCGTGGCTCTTCAAAGGGCGCTACGTTTGGCGAGAAGTGTCAAGGCAGCGCCATGCAGCTGACCGTTTCTCCACGCACCGACGACAACTTCGTCATTGACGGCGAGGCAGGTCTGCCTATTGAGTTTAGCATGACAGAGGGAGCACAAGCTACCGATGCCAACGTTGTAAGCAAGTGTGCCGCCGATGCTGTCGATGCAGCAGCTCACGGCATACAGTTCTTCAAGTATGCCGGCCACCAGTTTATGGTGACACCGTTCCTGCAGGACGAGAAGGTGGGTGGCGTGCATCTCTTCGACATCACAGAGGGTCTCGACAAAGCCACACTGGTCAAGTCGGAGACTACAAGTCTGGCTGAAGCCGACGCCACAACGACCATGGCTGCTGGCGCAAAGGCCAACGCCGACGGCATAACGCTCAGTCTCCTCCACGGCAAGACGCTCACCACCTTCACAACAGAGGGTGTGGCTCAGCCCGTCGTGAAGAACATCTACGCTTACGACCTGCGCAGCGTGCGCGAGAGCGATGGCTCTTACACCCTTACCTTCAAGGCCAACGACAACGCTACCGACGCAGCCATCGTCTTCACTGATGCCGAGGGCAACGAGAAGGGCAGCAAGACCGTCGACGTGAAAGAAGGCGAAAACAAGGTTAGCATCTCTCAAGACGAACTGCCGGGCACCGTGGGCACAAAGCTCAACTGGGCTGTACGTCTGCGTGGCGAGGCTGTGACAAAGATAACAAAGGTATATGCCGACAAAGATGCATACAGCGGTTCCTTAAGCGGAAACGCTGTCATCACAACACCCGAGTCGCCTTACTTTGGCTACATCTACATCAACAACCGCGTAGGCAAAGGCAATGCCGCCAACGGTATCTATGCTTACGACCAGACCTTCAACCGCGTAAACAATACGCCCTACCGTGGCTACAACGCACCGTCAAGCAACTATCGCATGGCTGCCGACCCCGAGGGTAAGGTTTGGATGACCGAATGGTCTGACGGCCCTTCAGGCGTTTACATCGCCGATCCCGCCAAGATGGCCGACGAGGGTTACCAGTATCAGCAGTTCTTCATAGGCACACGCCAGAGCGACGGCTTGTTCACCAACGACGGTGCCAACGTGGGCTCTTCGGCCGTGGGCATCGCCTTCGGCGGAACAGGTGCCGACACCAAGGTATATGTTGCCAACGAAGACTGGACTCCTAAAAACGAGGTTTGTGTTTACAACATCGGTCAGGAAGACGGCACACTGCTGAACGAGTGGAACAAGGCACCTTCTTACACCTTAGGCGTGGGCGGATACATGATCAATGGAAACATACACATCGTGGCTGGTCGCGACGGCGGTGCATGGGTATCGCAGATTCGTGGCAGCGGCAACAACAGCAAAGGCGTGCCATCATTGGTTTATGTTACACGCGAAGGAAAGATCACCTTCAATAGCGGCGAGGGCGACAACGTCGAACTGTTCGACGCTACTGGCGGCGCGGGCTTCGCTATAAGCAACGACGGAAAGATGCTGGTTGTCAACGACGCGAAGGGTGTGCTTCAGTTCTTCGACGTGACATGGAAGTCGGAAACCGAGCCCGTGCTCAAGCACCGTGGTTCGTTCAAGTCGGGCGTAGCCAACACCAATAGTTACATCTATCAGATGCACTTCGACTATGCCGGCAACCTCGTATGCACAGGCAACCGCCTCGGCGTGCTTGCCATACCGACAACAAACAACGAGACCATCACTCCTGCTGCAAAAGCGCTCACCATCGTCAAGGACATCGAGACAGGCATCGGCAGCGTAGAGGCTGAGGAAGACAACCTGCAGATCCGTTTCGAGGGCGACAAGCTCGTTATCGACGCTCCCGAGACCGTGACCGACGTCAAGGTGTTTGCCGTCAACGGCTCTCTCGTGACACGCGCCCATGCTGCTGTGGTTGATGCCTCACAGCTTGGTAGCGGCGTCTACCTCGTCAAGGTCAATAAGCTTAACGCCAAGAAGGTGATGAAGCAATAAGCATGACAAAACGTAACGCTGACGTTAACGTTATAACATTTTAAAACACGCCTCCTCTGCCTTGTGCAGGGGAGGCGCTTTTTTGATGTTTGTAAAGCCTGAAACGCAAGAATGAATAACAAAACAAAGGCTTATTGTCTTAATAAGAACAGCAAGAAAGCCCATAAACCTGGTTTTAGTTATGAGCCATAAAGAAAAGGAGATTCTTTATAAAATATTAACTCAAAGATATTGTAAAATCTAAAGATATTTACTAACTTTGTGGAATTGAAAACCATTTCTTAATTATTATCTAAAACTAACTTAAATTTATGAAGAAATTTTTACTTCTTACAGCCTTAATGGCTGGAGCAATGGCAGTTAATGCTCAAAGTGATTTCCAGGTAAAGGAACTCGCTAAACTGCCCGTAACAAACATTACCAACTATGACAAAAAGTTTTGCCGTTCTGGTTTTGGCTTTGGAGACAAGTTTTTCATGACGGACCGCACAGCACAGCAGCTACGCGTTTTCGACCTCGCAACAGGCAAGGAGATTGGTCAGAAAGAGATTGGTGCAAACCAGGCTCTCGGCCACGACGAGGCAGGTAACGCCATCATAGCAAACTGGGGCTTTGCCGGTAGCAACCCCTTAGGAAGCGAAACAACATTTACCCTTATCAGCGCCGACCTTTCAACGATGGTTACAACTGAGAAAGTGGGTAGCATCCAGGGCCGTGGCGACTTTTTGGGCAAAGCCAAAGGCAACGTGTTTGGCGCTGAGGGCGCTACACTGCTGGCAAGTGGTGCAGCTCAAGACCTCGAGAACAAAGGTATCGTTTGCTATACTTTCAGCTCAACAGGTGGCGATACACCTTTAGTGCAGTATTCAAACGTATATGATGCCGACCAAAAGATTGGCTCTGGCACATGGGCTACCTACAACTATTACAAAGATGTTGATGGCACTGACCGTTACTTATATGTAAACCGTCAAGTTGCGCTTACCGACATCTTCTTCGAGGAAGGCGATGTGGCAGGTGATTTGACACGCGAGTACAACCCCGCAGACCGTCTTTGCGACAAGGGCGTTTGCAACGGTGGCGAGATTTTCGTTCTTGGAAGCCGCAAATTTATTGTTTATGGCAACTGGAGAGAGGGTGTAAAAACCTATCTTGACGGCTTCACAATTGCAGAGATTGGCGCCGACAACAAAACTCTGACCACTGTTTACTCCAAAGAGCCCGACACATCAATGGAAAGAGAGATGACCACACAGGGTAACTGGCTGAACGTAGAGGTTCTCAACGACAAGCAGGCTAAGCTCTATCAGTATTTCCTCGGTGGTTATGCTGCTGAGTATGGCATCACCATTGATGGTGCTGACATGCCTACAGGTATTGCTGGCGTAGAGAACGCTGCTGCCAAGGCTGTTTCTACAACTTACTACACTCCCGCTGGCGTAGCAAGCAAGACAGCTGTCAAGGGTATGAACATCGTTGTTACAAAGTATGCTGACGGTTCTCAGAAGGTTGTGAAGGTTATCAAGTAAAAGACAATCAACGCTCACACCATTGGTGTGAAAGCGATATAAAAACAAGACAGGAGGTAGATTCCATCGCAGGAATTTACCTCCTGTTTTTTTATGCTTAACAAGCGCAAGAAGGAGCGAAAAGGAAGAGCCGTTTTTTGCATATTTATTCATTTTTGCCCCTGTTTTTAGCGGCATTTTAAAAGGGCCCAACTTACGATTTGAAAGTGCCCATTTGACGTCCTCAAAGAGGCTCTTTGAGGAGCTCATTTGGGCTCTTTGACGAGCTCATTTGGGCCCTTTGACAAAACCGCCCCTATTTTAAGAGTTGTTAACAAAAACAATAAGTTAAACCCGCAATATTTTTCAAAACAGAAAGCAAAACACCCGTTTTTGCTTGCAACCGCGGTTTTGGATATTTATTCACTTTAAGCTCTCGTTTTGCATAAATATGCAAAACGTCAACCTTTATGCAACCTCCATTCTTCAACCTTTTCACGCGGTTTCCGGCTAAGACAACAAACGTGTTTTTTGCTTGCGGTTGTTTTAAAGACAATAGAGACAATAGGGACAATTTTTTAATTTGCTATAAGCTCGCGCTATAAAATGATTTGTCCCTATTGTCTCTATTGTCTTTAAAACAACCGCAAGCAAAGTTTTCTATTGTCGTAAAAAACAACTGCAAGCAAAGATTTCGATTGTCGTAAAAAACAACTGCAAGCAAGAAACAGATATATTGCTTTAAAAACAAAAAAAGCGTCCTCAAAAAGAGCATACAAACCAAGCGTGGTTGTATAACCTCTTTGAGGACGCAAACTATAAAACAGTGATTAAATCACCACACCTTAATCGTCGTCTTCCTTAGCTGCGGGGAACTTCATGATAGCGAAGCCGCTCTCTGTACGTCCCACATACAGCCACAGCACGCTGTCGTTGCCGTCGGCATCCTTCTCAACATAATAGTTGGTATTGATGCCAGGAGAACTGATGCCGCTTCCGCCTACGAGGAAGCGATAAGAAGCATCGGGGGTCTCAACCTCGTTGAAGAGCTGGAACGCCTCCTGTGTGTTGCCGCCCTTTGTCAGGTCGTAGACATACATGCCCGGTGTAGCTGTACTTGAGCTACCGAAGGCCACAGGAGCTGTGAGCAGGTAACGAGCGCCGTTAAACGTGAAGAGGCGAGCGTCGTCGCTCTCTGCAGCCACGGTGTTGGTGTTAAGACGAATCTTAGAGTTCAGACCCTCGTCGCAGAGCGCGAGGTTCATGCCGCTAAGCTTGCCTGTGCTGCCCAAGAGGTTTACACGAGCACCGCTAAGGATGTAATCGTCTGTGCCCTCAATGCGGTTGATGTGCATACACATACCGGCCTTGTTGTCGCTCTGAAGCTCAATAGAGGCAGGTGTGCCCACATTCTTGAAGTTGGAGATAGGTATGCGCAGTGTCTCAGAATAGTCGTTGGCAGGGAAGAACACGAAGCCGTTGCCGTCCTTGTCGAGGTTCAGCGACATAACGTCGCCATGACGGTTGGCAGCACCGGCAATCTGGCTAACGTCGATATTGGCGATGCACTCGGGTGTCGACTCGGGAGTCTCATAATAGTAGATCTTCAGAGGCGATGCAGGAGCGCCAGAGAGGCTTGCGAGGTAGATATGGCCGCCAGCCAAAGCGCCAGCGTTGTAAGCAAAGGTACCGCCGCTCACGCCATCAAGCGAGAGGCTGATAGGATTGACCGTGCCCTGCTCCAGGTCAGACACCTTAAGGAGGTGTGCGCCGGGTGCTGACGGATCGTCGGCTGAGGGGTTACGGTAGCAGATGAGCACATACTTGCCATCGAAGGCTGTGCAACGTGTCTGTGCGCTCGCGATATACTTGTAGATGCTTGTGCCTGTGAAGTTGCAGATCTCGGTGCCTTGCTCGAAGTTGGCTCCGAACACTGGCACGCGCTTGCGAACGGTCATGAAATAGTCTTTATAGCGGTTATGGTTCTTGACGCGCAAGAGCTTTGTGACCTGTGTGGTTGCTTCGTCCATAGAGAAGTCGAGCACGTCGGTTGCGGGATCAAGAGAGGCACCGTCTGACATAGTGGCACTGATCTTCAGATTGGCGAAATCAGACTCCTTGTCGAGTTTGGGGAACTTGATGGTCTTGGCATCTTCATCGATGGTACCTTCCACCTCGATGTTGCCCTCAGCACCAGAATTCAGAATTTTGATGCTTAACAGATCGTTGGCATAAGGATTCTCCGTTGCCGATGGATAGTCGTCGGAGCAGCCAGCGAGCATGCATCCGGCAGCGAAGGCCATCAGCATGAATAAGTGATTTATCTTTAGCATAATATCATTCTTTTATTTACAGAACTATCTCAAATTTACAACATACGCGGAGCGTTTTGTTTTGAACATTCTTGCGCTCCATAGGTGCTCAGGCGCTTCGCGGAGTTATTTCCATTAATTGAACATTAATGACAATTAATGGGTCATTAACGGAAATTAATGTTTTTAAAAACACGAGCGCGAAGCGCGATGTAAATGTCTATCTTGTTTGAGAAAGCTCAATTATTTATTTAAAACGTTGCTTTTCCACTAATTGTTCGTTGATGGCCAACCCGGTGTCTGTGTCAGCGTGTAACCGTGGATCTGGTAGTCGTTGATCTGGTTTGTGCCGATAGGACAGAGGTAGGGGTTCACGTTTGTGATGTTGAGGAACGGCTGACGCGGCTCGGTCGTTTCGGCCTGGAACCAGCCCTTGACCTGGCGTTTGTTGTTGCCGTCATAGACCACGAATTCGCCATTTGCCTTCTGAACGCGAAGCTTGCCCACATAGTTTTTCATGTCGCCAAGCATGCTGTTCTTGCCGCTGCGGCTGATGTCGACGTATGCACCGAAGAGGATGTCAGGGTTCTCGGTGGTGTCCATGTAGTTGAGCTTGTGCCAACGGCGCAGGTCGATGATACGTCCTTGCTCGAAAGCAAACTCCATGCGGCGCTCACGACGGATCTCCCAGAGGAGCTGTGGCACGTCGGCATCGCGGTCGGGGTCGTCAGACAGGGTGGCAAGCTCCATGTGGGCAGTCTTCTGCACACCGAGAGCCTCCTGGCCGGCGTCGAGAGGACGGTCACGGATGGCGTTGATAGAGATGTCGATGTCGTCCTGGGTCACAGCAGCGCCGCCAAGGGTCTCAAGCTCTGCCTTTGCCTCGATCCAGTTGAGGAGCACCTCCGAGTAGCGAAGCACGGGGAAGCCCGTTGTGTTGTTGGTTCCTGTCCACGCTGTGGCAGGTGTGCCGCCCGGCTCCGACAGATAGTTGAGAGCAGCGCGAGGAATGAACTTGACAACATAGAGCATGCTTGAACGAGAGCTGTTGGTCAGCGAATCGTAGAAGGTAGCCTCAAAACGTGGGTCGCGGGTCTTGATAAGCTTCTCCAGACGGAAGTCGGTGGCGCTTGCCACGGTCGACTCCTTATAGCTCTTGCCGTCAACACAGCAGAACGACTTGATAAGGTCGGCGGTGGGGCCTTGTGCCAATGCCTCGTTCACGTTGCAATAAGAAGCCACACAGTGGGTCTTGCCCAGCGAGCTGTCATACTTGCGATAGAGGAGCACGTCCTTGGCCTTGGTGAGGTCTGTAGAGCAGAACAGGTCGCGGAACGGGGTGACGATGGCATATCTGCCACTGTTGATCACCACGTCGCCAGCGGTCTTTGCAAGCTCGAAGAACTTCTTTGCGCGCTCGTTGTTGTTGTAATAATATTTCTGCCAGCTGCCCTCGTAGAGAGCGTAACGGCAAACGAGAGCGGCTGCCATGTAGCGGTTGATGTTGCCCTCGCCATCGCTCTTGCGGATGTTGTTAAGGGCAAAATCGAAGTCTTCATAGACCTTGTCCATGACCTCGTCGCGCGGTGTGCGGTCTTTGTAGACCTCGTCGCGGTCGAGGTTGGAGAGCTCGTGCTCATAATAAGGCACATCGCCAAAGACATTGACCAGGCGAGCATACTCGATGCCGTGGAACAGACGGGCGAAGCCCATCCAGTGGTTGTAAGCCTCTTCGCTGAGCGAGCCTTTCAGACGGTCTTCCAGACGGTCGCGCATGATGTTGATCTTGCGGATGAAGGTGAAGTTCCAGGCCGGACCCTGATATTCGCTCTGATAGTTTTGGGTAGTAGCGTACATGCTACCCTTTGAGAGGGGTACCTGACGTGTGAAGTTGCTCTGTGACGAGTTGCTGAGCGCGTCGTCGCTGAAGCTGGTGTTGTTGACACCGGGAGCATAATAGACCGTCCAGCCTGTGCCGTAGCCAGGGAAGAAATAGTCGTAGAAGCCGTTGGCGTAGAGACGCACCTTGGCTTCATTGTCCCAATAGTTGTCGTCCTCCTTCTCTGTCTTTGAAGGACGGTCAAGCACATCGCTACAGCTGGTGAAGCCCATGAGACCTATCAGGGCGATGGCTATTATAGAAAATATATTGCGTTTCATGATTACTAATCTTGATTAGAATGAAAGTTGTAAACCGAAAGAAAGCGACTTGAAGACAGGTGTACCTGTACCTGTGCGTCCGAGGTTATAGTTATTTTGATCAGTGAACATTGAGTAGCCTGAGATAGCCTCGGGGTCGATAGGCAGACCGCGCAGATGGTCGAAGGTGAAGAAGTTTTCAAGCGACATGTACACGCGCAGGTTGTTGATGTAAGCCTTCTTCATCCACTTCTGCGGGAAGGTGTAGCCGAAGTTGATGTTCTTCACACGCAGGTAAGCCATGTTGAGCAGATACTTGCTCTGTCTCTGCATGGTGAAGCCTGTGTTGCTGCCGCCGAGGTCCCAAGCACGGGGATAGTAGGCGTCGGTGTTGTCTTCTGTCCAGTAGTCCTTACAGAAAGTCTCAGGCATGGCGCCTTCCTTAGCGTTCCAGCCGGGGATGGCGAGCTGACCGGCACCCCAGATCTTGCGCTTGCCGATGCCTTGGCAATAGATCGAGAAGTCGAAGCCCTTGTAGTCGGCACCTAAGCGGAAGCTATACTCGTAGCGCGGTGTAGAGTTGCCGATAACCTTGAGGTCGCCGTGGTCGCCATTGGTGTTGTTGCCGTTGTCGATGTAACCGTCGCCGTTGAGGTCAACAAACTTGACGTCGCCGGGAGAGCAGATGAGCTTGTTGTTGTCCTCGAAGGCCACCTGATAAACAGGATACGGTGTGTTCTGCACATGTGTGGTGCGGGCGGTTCCCTTGTAGATGACGGTTGTCTTCTTGATCTGGCCGTTCTCGTCGTAAACGAAGTCGCCCTTCTGGTACAGACGGTCGGTAACGTAGCCATAGATGTCGCCATAACGACGGCCGGTAGAGAACGTGGTGCTCAAAGAACGGTTTTCCCACGGTGTGAGGTAGTCGGCACCACGAACGGTCTTTGTGGTGGCGTCAGAGATCTGGAAGTTGGCAGTGATGCCAAGACCGTTAGAGAAGCGGTGACGATAGTCGATAGAGAACTCCCATCCGCGTGTCTCCAGCTCGCCGTAGTTGCCGTTTGGCACACTTGCGCCAAGGGTCTCAGGCATGCTCTCGCCAGGGATAATCATGTCTTTTGTGCGGCGTGTGTACCAGTCGAACGATGCACCCAGCTCGTTGTTGAGGAAGCGGAGGTCGACACCCAGGTTGAGGGTCTCGATGCGCTGCCATCCGATGTTGGCATCGACAAGTGACGGGGTTCCGAAGTAAGTGTACTGCTTGCCATCGTAGCCAATCCAGTTGGTCTGACCGCTTCCAAGGATTGAGTTGTAGAGGTTGTTAGCTACCGACTGGTCGCCGATAGAACCCCAAGAGGCACGCAGCTTACCGAACGAGAGCACCTTCTCAAGAGGCTTCATGAACTTCTCGTTGGTGAACACCCATCCTGCCGAGAATGAGGGGAACCATGTCCAACGCAGATCCTTCGGGAACTTGGATGAACCGTCGCGACGGAGGTTGGCCTCGAAGAGATACTTGTCCATGAAGGCATAGTTGATACGACCGAAATAGCCAAGCTGGCTGTCCCAGTTGCGGCCAGCGCTGATGAACTGGTCACCCGATGCCAAGGCAAACTGTGGGTTGGTGGGGTCTATGAGGTCGGTCTTCTTGCCTGTGTATGAGCTCCAGTCGCTGCTTACGAGGTTCATACCGAGCATGAACTTGAAGGCATGCTCCTTCTCCTTGCCGAGGTAGAGACGGTAGGTGGTGTAAGCATTGAGGGTGTTCTGGTTGCGCTTATACGAATAGTTTGAAACCGAGCTGATGGTGTTGTTTGAATAATAATTCTGGTAGGGGAAGCGGAAACCGGGCATTGCGCCCTCGGTTTCTGCCGGTACCTGGTTGCCATTGGCGTCTACATAAACCTGCTGGCCGTTCTCGTCGATCCACTCGGAAGGAGTGTACCATGTCTGGCCGCCGCTATACTCTATTACAGAGGTGTTCTTGTCGGTGGTCTGGTGGTCGTAGATGTAGTCGACCTGAACGTCCCAATCTTTTGTGATGTTAAAGGTGGCGCCGAGGTTTACGTTGAAATATTTGTTTTGCAGGTTGTCGGTGTTGCTCTGTGCAACCTCCGATACCGGCTCACGCAGGTTGTTGCCAAACTGGTCGTTCACGCCCTCGGGCATGAGGCGGCTCCAACGGTAGATGTAAAGCCATGGGTCGGCAACGGTGGTTCCTACGCCTGGATAACGCTTGTTACGGTCAGAGTAGAGAGCGCCGGCACGCACGGTTACATACTTGTTGATTTCTGACGAGACGTTGACCTTTGCGTTGTAACGGCGGAAGTCGTCGTGCTTGGCAGCACGCATCATGCCGTCCTGGTTGAGCAGACCGAGACCAATGTTGTAAGAGGTCTTGCCGCTCTTGCCGTTTACAGAGAGGTTGTGCTGTGACGAGGGAGCCCAATCGCGGATCATGGCCTTCACACCGTCGAAGAGACGATAGCCAAACTTGTTGGTGCCGTCAAAGTACCAGTCGCGGCCGTAAACAATGGGATCGTTGTATTTCACCTTGCCGCCATACTTCTCCTGCCATTCCACGGCCTTGGCATAGCTGTCTTCGTCGATACGCCAGAAACCGCCCGCAGGCATGGCGCCGCCACGGTTGATCTGCGCGTCGAGGGTGTAACGCAATCCTTCAAGGCCAGCCATCTTGATGTCGTTGGCAAGGTGCTGGAACGAGAAGTTGTTGGTGTAGGTAACCTCAAATTTCTCGGTGTTGGCACCCTTCTTCGAGGTGATAAGCACAACGCCGAAGGCTGCCTTGGCACCGTAGATTGATGAGGCAGCGGCATCTTTCAACACAGAGATTGACTCGATGTCGTTGGGGTTAACCATCTGGATGCTGGGAATCTCTACGTTGTCGAGAAGGATGAGCGGGTTGTTGTTGCCGTTGATAGAGGCCACCTGACCACGGATCTTGATGAGAGGGTCAGAGCCTACCTCACCTGTAGGTACAACAACGTTCATGCCGGGAACAACGCCCTGAAGACCACGGCCGGCGTCGGCGATAGGACGGCTTCCAAGACTCTTGTTCACGTCGACAGAGGTAACGGCACCTGTGAGGTTGGCTTTCTTCTGGGTGCCATAGCCCACAACCACGACCTCGTTGAGCTCCTTGCCGTCCTCAACCATCTTGATGGTCATGTTGGGCTTGGCCTGAACGGTTGTTGGGACGAAGCCGATGTAGCTCAGCTCCAATTGTGATTTGGGCTTTACAGTTATTGAGAAATTGCCGTCGATGTCGGTGATAACGGTGCTCTTGCCCCCTTTCTCTGTGACGGTGACACCTACAAGCGGCTCACCATTGGGGTCGGTCACATGGCCTTTCACCGTGATGGTGGCTTGCTGCACTACATCTAAGGCATACGCTGTACTGGCCGCGCTTCTGACCAGGCTTCCATCGGCAGCCATGACATTGGCTGAAGACAGCAAACCGAGCATCAGACATGCGCAAGCTGTTTTCCGAACAGAGTGGCACTGTGTCTGGAAACAATGTCCCCTTTGCTTAACGAAATAAGTAACTATACTCATGTTAGGTTGGATAAATAGGTTAATATAATTTTTTTATTTGAGTTATTTGCGATTCGGTTTTATCATGGGCAAAGTTAACAAAAATTTATGAAAGCAACGGTAAAAGCGCCGTCTTTTTTTCAAAAATATTAAAAAAGGTGTTAAAGAACAGCATTAAGCCCAAAGAAGACACCATGAAAAAAAAGAAACAAAAAAAAACGGGGCTTATAAAACTTTCAAAAAGCCTTATAAGCCCCGTCTGTCTAAATATCTAAAACAAGCCCCATTTGTCTAAAAATGAATTTTCACATCAACGCCTCCCATCACAGGACAGCCGCGCTGGGCGAAACAGCGTGTGGTGCCTGTGGCAGCGCTGCTCAGAGCGAAGGTGTTGTAGCGGGTGTCGGTGAGGTTGCGGCCCCACAGACTGATGGTGGCTACGCCGAGCTTCACGTCGGCATGGGCACCAAGCAGGGCATACATCTTCTGCTTATACTGGTTGGCCTCATCCCAATAGATGCTTCCCTGGGCCGAGAAGTCGAGACCAAAGCGCACCCACTGGCAGATGCCCTTGCTGAACGGCACGGTGTAAGAAGCGGCGGCACCGACGGTGTGCATGGGCACGAAGGGCACGCGCTTGCCCTTATAGCTTATCGGCTCATACTGGCCGTTGACCTTCAGGCTGTCGGTGTAGTCGGTAAAGGTGGCATGGGTCAGACCGTAGCTTGCACGCCACTCAAGACGGTTGTTGAGGGCAGAACCGCGCAAGGCGGCCTCGATGCCACAGCTGCGACTCTTGCCTGCGTTCACCATCATACGACCGAAGCCGTAGGTGCCTGCCATGACAGACAGCTGCTGGTTGCGCACCTGCATGTAATAGGCAGCGAGATCGAGGTGCAGGGAGCCAGAGAAGAGGTTGAGGTGGGCGCCAAGCTCATAGTTCCAGCTCGTCTCGGGCTTATAGGCGATGGTCTTGTTCACGCGGTCATAGTCGGCCTCGGTGTGCGGCACGTCATAGTCGCCCTGCTGTGCGCGACGGGCGTTGGCCATGAGCTCGGTCTGAAGGATGTCAGAGAACATCTGTATGTTGAAGCCGCCTGAACGGTAGCCCTTGCTCACGGTGGCGTAGACGTTGCTGCCGCGTTCGTCGGTGGTGAGCGTCAGACCCACCTTTGGCAGGAGCTGGTTATAGGCTTTATGGGCGCCATGGTTAAGGGCTGAGGTCACGAGGCGTGTTGCTGCCGTGCCCATGACATTGGAGTTGAGGGCCATTATGGCTTTCGTGTCGTAGTTGATGTCTACGCGGTTGAGGTCGTAACGCAGTCCGAGGGTTGCGGTGAGGCGGTCGGTGAGATGAACGCTCGACTCATGGAACACGCCTACATTGAACTGTGGCGTGCGGAACACGCCAGGCACCTTCATGTCGGCAGACATGCTCACGCCACCGGCAGCATCGACAGCGGCTTTGGCGCGTGTCATGGCAACCTCTTGCGGCATGCCTTGCGCCATCATCCTTTGAGCCATGGCCGACACGATGCCGTTATAGGTCACACGCTGCAAGGCGGTGGAGATGGGCTGTGTGATGCCGGGACCGAAGAACACGGGGGCGTCGGTCTTGAGCCATTGGTATGAGAGGAAGGCACCGCTGGTCCAACGCCAGATGCCCGCGGTGGTGCTCTTGACGATGAGCTCCTCGGTCAGGGCGTTCTGTAGCTGGCGCTGCGTGAGGTGCATATAATCGGTTGAGGTGTAGTCTTGGTCCATGAGCATGTCATCGCGCAGCAACTGGTACGACGTGGTCGAATGGAGCTCGAAGCCTTCGGCACGGTAGCCAAGCTTCAACGCCGTGAGGAGCATGTTGCGCTTGTAAGAGCCGGGATAGTTGGTCGAGGGCTGCTCAGTAGCGCCATCGGCGGGGGTGAACTGACCATAAGCAAAACCTTTCTGGCGCGTAAACTGATAGTCGGCTATGAGGTCGGCAGAGAAGCGCGAGGTGGGACGAAGCATGAAGCGCAGACGTGCGCCTGCCTCATCGCTGTTGTCGGCACGCTTGCCAGTGAAGGTGTTGCGCAGGAAGCCGTTCTGACCATTATAGAAAGCTGCCAGCGAAAGGGCGGCGCGGTCGCTAAACTTGGCATAATGTGCCAGCTCAGCGTTGCGCCACAGACGGGTGCCGATGCCAAGATGCAGGTCGGTACCTTGATGTGAGAACGGGTCTTTGGTGTAGATCTTTACCAGTCCGCCCTCGGCGTTCTGGCCGTAGATGGTACCTTGGGGTCCGCGAAGCACGTCCACACGGTCGGCTTGGTAGAAGTGCATGTTGAAAGCGGCTTTGTTGATGACGGGCATGCCATCGACATATATTCCCACAGCAGGGTTGTTTATGCGCGAGCCGATGCCACGAACATACATGGCTGAGGTGTAACGCGAACCATACTCGGGCATGACGAACGACGGCACAAACGCTGACAACTGTCGAAGGTCGGTGGCATGGAGGCTCGTGAGCTGACGGGCGCCAAGCGAGGTGGAACTAAGGGGCTGCATGCGCAGCCTGTACTGTTCTTTAGGCTGCGCTGCCACTACAACCTCGTCGATGTCGAACACTCGTGAACTGTCGGCGAAGAGGCTGTTGCCCAATGATGTTATCCTATTATCCTTTGCCTTGGTTCCTATTACCTTATTATTTTTAAAAGCATTCTTTTCTGTTGTCTTATTTAAGGAAACCTTGCTTGCAGCTGCCTTGCTTGCAACTGCCTCTTTCTCAGAGACCTTGCTTGCAGCTGCTTCTTTCTCAGCAACCATGCTTTCAGTTATCCCTTCTTCTGTAACCTTTGTGCCTATAATCTCTTCCATGCCGTTGTTACCCGTCCCCCCACAGTTTGTCGCTGCAAAAGCAGCATTGGGAGCGAGGGCCATCAGCAAGAGAGCGGCAATCGTTTCATTTGTCTTTTTCATATCGGCTGCAAAATTACACATTATCCCCCACCCCCACAATCCTATAATGTTATGATTTTGGCGTTTCATGGTGACATAAAGCAATTGGGGTTTTGCGATTGTTTCGATATTTTTTCGTTTGATTGTTCAAAATTAAGAATAAAGCAGCATTAAATCAACCGCCAATAGACGGTGAAAAGAAAATTTATTATTGGGAAACTATTGGTTGTCGTAAATAAAATGTTTAACTTTGCAAGGATATGAGATGTAAGCGGAGTTTTTAAAGACATAAAGTTTTTAAAAAGACATGAAGTTTACAAGGCATAAAGTTTTTAAAAGATCTCTGTAAAAAAAATCTGAGATTTAAAGGTCTGGCTTTCAAAAGCAGGCATATCACATTTAAAAGACAATCTACCAATAGATAACAAAACTTCAAATTATGACTACACGACACACTGGCAAGAACATCAAGATTTTTCTCAGCAGCACGTTCAGAGACATGGATGCCGAACGCGATGCAATAATGAACCGCGTCTATCCAGCGGTAGCGCAACAGTTGGCACCACATAACATTCATGTCGACTTCATTGACCTGCGTTGGGGCGTGAGCACAAGCGACGTGGACGAAGCAGAACGTGAGAACCATGTGCTGCGCGAGTGTATTGACGGCATACAGAGCTCACGACCGTTCTTCATCGGTCTGCTCGGCGACAGATACGGATGGGTGCCGTCTCAAGAGAGTTGGGACGCCATTGTGGGCGGCATGACCAACGACGAGATGCAGTTTATAAACAGCGACACGGCACAGGCACGAAGCGTGACGGAGCTGGAGATACTCTTCGGTTCGCTCATGGACACCGACAACCTGCACCGCAGCTTCTTCTGCTTCCGCTCGCCAGAGGCTTATAAGGACATGGACAACGCACACCGCGCCCTCTACTGCGAACAGGGTGACGAGGCGACACGACGTCTGAAGCTCCTGAAGGAAAAAATCACAAGCACCATGCACGCCCACTCGCTCGACCGCAACATCTGCCAGTATGGCTGCCGATGGAACGGACAGCACCTCACACAGCTCGACACGCTGGTGGAGTTTCTGACCACGGCGCTCGTACAGGAAATAATGCTCTACGAGTGTGAGGACGCCACGGCAAACCCCGACAACGCTTACGAGGCTATCTGCGACAAAACTCAAGAGCAGATAACACAGAGCAACCAGCTGTTCTGCGGACGCGAGGGCTGGCTGCAATGGCTGACCAACTATATAGACGACGAAAACAACAAAGGCAAGGTGCTGCTGATGACGGGCATGTATGGCTTCGGAAAGACCGCCTTGCTTTGCAAGCTATATGAAGAGCTTGACCAGAAAGAAGGTTACGAGCCTTACATCTACTTTGCCGACCACCGCAACACCAACTGCCGGCCTGAGATGCCGCTGAAGTGTTGGTTGGCAGACCAACGCACCGAATCGGACCACCGGTGCGGCATTGAGACAGACGAAGATTTCGGACTGCTCGCCCATCTGCTCGCAAAGGCGTTTGAGACGAACAGCAAGAAGAAGGTGCTGATGGTGGACGAGGTGTGTCTGCTCGACAACTGCAACACGCTGCTCGACAACAGTTGGGTGCCTGACGATGCGGTGGTGATATGCACATCGGAGATCAGCCAGACGGAAGGCATTGACATCTGCGACAAGATACAGATCACAGCCCTCAACGAAGAAGAGGTGCAGCAGCTCGTTGACAAACGTCTGGCCAAGGTGGGCAAGCATCTGCAACCTGCCGTCATGAAGGCTTTGCTCGAGAAGACCGAAGGAAAGATCAAGCCAAGCGCCATTCCGCTGTGGTCGGTAATGATGGCCCGACATCTCACGCTGCTTAACGCCTCCTACTTTGACGCGCAACGCCAACGCACCGAGGCAGACGATGAGATGAAGATACAAAACTCGCTGATCGAGATCATTGAACAAGCAAACGGATATCCCGAGACGCTCTTCATGTCGATCGTGGCAGGAGCCGACCTGTTCGTTGACCTTGATTTCTGCATAGACGTGTTGCGACTGCTCGCCGTGAGCGAGTTTGGTCTGCGTGAGAGCGACCTGCACAACCTGCTCGGACAGAAGTGGGACGCGCTGAAATGGGCTGAGACGAGACGATACCTCGGACCGCTGCTCAACGTTCACGATGAGAACGGAATAATAGATTTCACCTATCCCAACTTCCGCAGCGAACTGTGCGTACAGGCTGGCGACAACTTAGGCCCTTACCTTGTGGCGCTCGCCGACTATATGCACCACATTGTCGCCAACAACTCGCTGGACCTCGTGGCAAACCGCGAGCTGCCTTACATTGCCCTCAAGACGCAAAGCGCCGAGCTGCTCGACCTTGTGGTGATGAGCCGTGGACACATGTTCAGACGTTCCGTGGTCTATGCCCTCGCCGACGTGGCTGTGAGAAGACCAAAGTTTTTGGAGCAATGGGTAACGAAAGCAACCACCCGACGACCCATCCAGACGGCATGGCTCTTGTTTGACGTAATGAAGCAATTGGCCAACAGCGGCAACACATCAGCGGCTGCAAGTATTGGAGCAGCTGTAATAAAGATATACAGAGAGAACGAGGAGACATGGAAGAACGGCGGCCAACAGCCGCAAGACGGCAATGACCAGCAAGCACAAAAGGGCGAAGACCTGCAAGCACAGGCTGACGAACGGCATCTCGTTGAAGGCTGCCTGACGGCGTTCTTTGCCGTGTGTCTGTACAAGACCGGAGACAAGAAGAACGCTGAGCAATGGGCCAACCATCTTATTAACGCCTACATGCCACACATTGAAGACGACAGATACATGGAGGTGTTCGCATGGGCCATATATGTGGCGACATGCGTGTGGAGAGACAACGTGGTCGACGGACATGAAGAGGAAAACGCCACAAGCGCTGACATCATCGTGGCGTGGGCTGATCACGGCCTGAACTTCCTGCAACGCCTGGCGACCGACTGCCAGCGCCTTGAGTTCCTGGAACCAGAGCGCGAGATGGCACAGTTCTATCGTGCCATGACGCAGCATGAGGACGAGAACCTACCCACCAATCTGCTCGTTGCCAATGAGCTGAACGAACAGCCATGGATGTATCGTGCCTATTTCAAGACAGCACCCATGATGAAGATGGCGGGCATGATGAAGTATGCTGACAGATTTGTTGCCGACACGCTGACGGCTGAAGCTAAACGTCTCGCAGCAACAATACAAGAGGCGGCACCCGACAACCTGCTGTTTATGGATGCCTGCCAGCCTTTCACGGAGCAACTGGAGGAGGACGACTATAACAACGAGGCGCTTGTGGTGGACATGGCAGAGAAGCTGCTGTTCCTCAACGCCGACCAGGCACAATGTGCCGCTACCCTCAGCCGCTGTCCGTCGCTGTTCGATGACAATCGCACAGACGCCATCGGCGTTAGAGCCAACCTGCTGATGTTCTGCATGGAGCTGCAACCAAACGACGGAAGCACACGGGAGACGGCAGAGGTGAAAGCAAAGCTCAACGACATGGTGGCTTATGCCAACAAGGTGATTGACGCGTTCTTCAAAACTCAAGACCAAGACGAGAAGAAAGCTATTGCCAACTTCTTGTGGATGTTTATCTCGGTGATGATAAAAATAGAAGGATTGCCCGCTTCTATGCTGTCAAACTTTGCCGCGCATGTGTTCAACTCTGAATATGGCATCTACATGGACCACTATGAGCACCCGACGGTGGAGCAGACGCTGCGTCTGCAGGTGGCGTTCTACATGATGAGCAGCATGACCGAGTTTGCGTTTAGAGACATTAAGAACGTCGGCTCAAACGATGAGCAGGAGAAGGGAACACAACGCGCGTTCAGCAACATGAGTTTGATGAAGAGCCTCAACCTGTCGGGCACGCTCGTGGTCGAAGGCTTCTCGCTCATCTACAATTGCATGGCTTACATCTGCGAGCAGAAGCACGACATAAAAGGCATGATGTTCTACAACAAGCAGCATGAATATGCCACATGCGAGGCTTGGCGACTGAACCCAGACGACTTTGAGACAGCCCGACGTTATGCTGCCGCCGTGGACGAGACGGGACGACGCTTCTACACCGTGGTGGGCAACTTCAAAGAGGCTGTTCTGTGCTTCGAGAAGGCTAACGAGATGTTCGTGGAGCTGTTCAAGCAAGAGAAGCACAGCACCATTCTTAACGACATGCTCCTAAGCTCATATAACATTATCAACATCCTCAACGCGGAGCATCTCTACGACCTGCTCTGCATGAAGGCAGAAGAAACCCTTGCGTTGGTGACCGACCGCATGGATGACCCCGACACTGATCTGGGCCTTGTAGCTGCGATATGCGAGAGCAAGGGGCATGCCCTGATGATGCTCAAACAGCTTGACGAGGCATGGGTGTGGCTCAACAAAGCACAGAAGGTGTATGAGGACAACCTCAACAAGAATCCTGAGGATGAGAAATGTATGCGCGACCTCGCCATCATAAAATGTCGCATTGCCGATTATCTTATGGCAAAGGGCAGCGATGCAGGCAACATTATAGCGATCGTCAACGAAGCCGAGGGCCTGCTAAAGAAGGCTCTTGACATCGTGCCCGACTCGCCAAAGGTGGCAAAAAACTATATCGGATTGCTCAGCACGAAGATGAAAGTGTATCTGTTGAAACGCGACATCAACGCCGCCGACGAGACCTTGGCGCAGTTTGAGAAGTTAACGATTAAACACATCCTCAACACTCGCGACACATCTCTCATACAGCTTATGTTCGCCGTCTACGATTCTTTCATCGACACAGCCGCTCAAAGCGACTGGACGCAGATGGCCAACGCCCTGCTTCAGGTGAAACAAAACGCCGAGAAACAGCTTGTGGAGAACAGACTGATGAAGGGATGAGGCGTTTAGACATTTAAACGTTATAAAAAAAGAAGAAGAAAAAGAATATTAAAGAAAAACCGGAAGTTTATAACAGACGGGAAAAGAAAAATATGAGATAAGAAAGAAAAAAGAAAAAGAAAGAAAGCGTTGCAAGGTTATCAGCAGAAGACCAATAGCTGTTGATAACTTTGCAACGCTTTCTTTATAAGCCAATTACCGGCTGTGCGCAGCATCATTGTTATAGAAGCTGCATCGTTTTAGCTGCATCATTGTTTTAGCTGCAACATCGTTTTGGCTGCGACATCGTTTTAGCTGCATCATTTCACGACAATCTTCTTTGAAGATCCGTCAGAATAGCGCACGATGTTGAGACCTTTCACAGGGGTGGCGGTCTTTATGCCGTCTGCGGTGAAATAGGCCGTGACGGTTCGTGGCTGGTTGTCAGAGACATTGGCCACGCCTGTTGTGCCTTGAGGCACACCACGCGACACGGCAAAGACGTAAGCGTTGCCACCCGACTTGCGTGTGAGGGTCAAGCCAGTAAGTTTCTTTATGGGGTTGGCGGCGATGGCGTTCTCAAACAGGCAATAACGGAAGCGGTCGCTCAGCTGTTCATTCTCTATAGAGATGAAACCGAGGCCAGTGTAAGCCTCATCGCCTTGCAGGTCAGGCACAGACCAGTCGCGCACAGAAATGGTGCTTTCTTCTGACGAGGTACCGTCCTCATAGTTGAGAACCACGCCGAGCGTGCTGGCACCACCCGTACTTGTGGCCAACAGATAAACGGTGTTGGCGGCTATAGGTTGCGCAAAGTTGATGCGATGTTGATCGTTTGAGGTCATCGCCACAACGTTGTTCTTGGCATAATGGCCAAGCTGATAAGCCACCTTGCTGGCCGACACAAGCTTGCCGTCGGCAGGCAGGCCACCTGTTGAGCGCACATCTTGGCTGTAGAACGTGCGCCATGAGTCGATGGACGAGGTGATATGGCTCTTTAAAGGTGTGGCCTCAACCACGACATCGGCGTTGCAGGCATCGGCAGAGAGCGTGAGAGGTTCTGTCGAAGCATCGGCCTCGCGCACGAGGAGCTTTGAGTCGAGGAACGTCAGGCGCTTGCTTATCCACTGCTTGAGATAGTTGATCTCGTCGGCATAGCTATTGCCCACATAATAGTTTGGCCACACCGCACGCCCAAACATCTTCCATGCCTGCTCGTTGCGGTCTATGGCACCGCCGCTTGTCAGCTCGCCCGTGAGACGGTTTATCGTTGCCTCAATGTTGGCATCAGAGTAAGCGCCCAGACGATATTCCTTCCAACGCGCCTGCATCTCCTTCACGAAGGAAGGGTCATCGAGCAGTTTCTTCCACCAAAACGGCACCTGCTGGTCATCGCCACTTCGGCTGTTGAAGTCGTACTGCCAGAGATCCGTGCGCTCGCCATAATTGTAGTTAGCGTTGCCGTAAGCGATGTTAAAGTCCCAGAGCGTTGCTTGCCAACGGTTGTCGAGCCCCTCGTTAGCGGCACGCGTGTCGCTATATTTGTAAAGGTGGGTGCTCAGACGATAGCCGTCGATGTTGAACGAGAACTCGGTGCTGAGAAGATAGTCGATGAACGACGTGGTGTTTATATACTTGCGGTAGCCCACGGCTGGGTCTGTATAATTGTCGAGCGTGAACGATTTCTCCATGTCGTTGATCGCCTTGTCTATTGCCTCGCGGTTGGCAGAAGGCATCTCCAACAGGTCGTCGCCGTCGGGATCATCATACTGGTATGTGATCTTCTTGCTGTAGTTGGGCTGTCCGTCCCATCCTAACGGACGGTAAGGCGAGGTGTAAAAGATCGTCTCGTCGTCGCGGTCGATCTCCACATGATAATCGCCTGTGAGGTCGCCGTTATCGGAGCCTGGGTCGTTGAGGTTCAGACGACTCTTGCCTTTGCCCGGGCGCTCTGTCAAGATATACACGCCATAATAGGTGCCGTCGAGAACAATCTCCACGAAGCGCGAATGGGGCGTATAGCCAAAATAAGGACGTCCAAGCTCAAAGGTGAGCACGTCACGGATCATCGACTTGTCCGAAAACGGAGCGAGAAACGCCCAGTCGTTGTCCTTGCCCATGCCCAAGAGTTTCACCTTCTGCTTCTTGCCACCCTCTTCAAGCGTCTGCGAGAGGGTCTTGAAGCCGTAGGGTTTCTTGTCAGAACTGTTGAACGAAGAGTTGCCGCGATATTTGAGGCTAATGTAACCGTCATAGTCGGCTTTCTGGTTTGGATGGGCAATGGTGTCGCCATAGTTTTTTCCATCCTTGTTGTCGATAATCTTCATTCGTGCCGTTATGCGTTCATTTCGTTGAATGGTCTTGCCCTTGACATTAATAAAAGCGATTGGCAGATTCGTTTCTGTAAGTTTTACGTTACGGTCGTTTGTCGGCACATAGTTGTCGGCACGTTGAGCAAAAGATGCTGTAGCCCCTACGGCGACAACACATAAGAGAGAAAACAAGTGTTTATACATGTTACGAATGAAATTGGTTTTTTAGGATTTTTACAAAAAAAGGCACACGCAACAGATATCATTGCATGGCCTTCGTCTTTTTTATTATTTTAAGCTAATGGTCTTCACGACCTTGCCTTTGTACGAATTTATCACTATCGATGCCGAATCGGCATCTTGCATCTGTGCCACGGCAAGCGAGGCATACTGACGCGAAGAGTAATATTGAGGCACGTTGCCCTGGTCGTGACAGAACGTTATGTGTGCTGTCAGCGTGCCGTCGGCGTTGCGCGTCATGTCGGTAAGCACAGCTCCTATGCTCTGTCCGTCGGCATCGCTGCCGCTGCTTCCTGTCTTCACGTCAAACGTGATGTTCACATATTTACGGTTTGCCGACAGCCAAAGGGCAACAAAGCTTACCGGGTCGGTCTTAGGAGGAGCTGAGGTTTGCAGCCTCTTTATCTTGGGGCACAGCACATTGTTCACGATAAACACCTTGACAGGCGCTGATGCGAGGTTTTGTGCTGAACGCTCTGTAAAAGATGCAGAGGAAGATGAGGAGCTTGAAGGGCCTGACGCTGATGATGAGCCTAAAGCTGATGATGAGCTTGGGGCTGCATAATAGACCAATGCGCGATAGGTAGAATCGGGCGTTGTCATCCACGACACCTTCGGCGTACCCTCCACCTGCAACGACAGCTGCTCGTCGGTGGTAAAGCTGCTCATGCGCGACTGCGCGTCGGTGCACGCCTCAACAAAATCGGAGCGCAGGTAAGACAACTTACCGTCACCCGAGTCATATTGCTCCGTGGTGCACGACGCGAGCAAGGCGGCAGCCACCACGGCAGCAGAGGCCACAACCTTTGCAGCGGCGCATGAGAAAGCTTTGTTTGACATATAATTTTTGCTGTTTATCTTAGTTCTTGAGAAGCTGTTCCTGGTTGCGTACCGGGTTGGCATACATTGTGAGCAAGCGCTCACGCAGGAACGCCTCGTCCTTGTTGGGCAACTGGATCTTGGCCATCTGCTGAGCAATGTAGCCATCAAACTGTGCCTTCTGCTCAGCCGTGTAACGGTCGGCATGAGCCGTGGTGCCTTCAAGCTCGTCAAGCGCCACATAGTTGGACGGATAAAGACGGTAACGACGGAACACCTCCTCGTCGATGTGTGTGGCAACAGCCTTGAAGAAGTCGGCCTTCGGCATGTCGGGATCGAGCGTGTCGAGCCATGCGTCGATGCAGGGTGCCGCATCATAGTGGATATGTCCCTTATAGCCCATGATGCCCGTCTGCATGCTCACGACATCGTCCATGGGACCTTTCTTCCAGTCGGCAATGTCGCGCTTGAGCTGAAACTCCTGCGCCTTGAGGAAGTCGCAAGGGTCATACTCGTAACTGATGGCCAGCGGCACGATGTGCAGACCCTTCAAGCGCTCAACGAGCGATCCCTCGCCGCCCATGACCATCATCTTGATGATCGACTCTTGCGTGCGGTCGTTTGAGTCCTTGGCGCGTCCCTCGCGCTGTGCTATCCACACGTTGTCGTGCTTCTGAGCTATGACGAGGTGCATATAATCAGACAGTCGCTTGCTCGACAGCAACATCTGTCGCAGCGACACGCTACGCTCCACGATGAACGACTTGTTTATGCGCACAAGATCCTTGACCCACGGCAGCGAGAGCAGGTTGTCGCCGATAGCGATCTCACATGTGGTCTTGCAACCGGCGTCGACGAGCAGCACGTCAAGCAAAGCCGAGTCGAGCACAATGTCGCGGTGGTTGCTTACAAAGGTGTAACGCTTCTCCATGTCTATGGCATCGACATTCATGTCGCAGCCGAGACTGGCCTTCTGCAACAACCCCTTTATGAAAGGATAGCAGAAAGCTACCTGAAACTCAAGGTTGGTCTTGCATGCCCGCATCTTCTGTGCCAGCATGTCGAAAGGCACGTCCTTAAACACATAAGCCACGACCTGTGCAAACTGTGCATTGCCGAGCAGACGCTCAAACACCTCTGGCAGCTCTTCGGGCTCGAAGGGTCTGATGGCGTCGAAGGGCTTCAATAATTCTTTATCCATAGCTCAATGTCTTTTATAAAAGTCAGAACTGGTTCTCCACGATGTCGGTGAGCACGTCCTTGATGTCAAGACCTGCGGCACGCACCTGCTGGGGAATGAAGCTGGTAGCTGTCATGCCAGGTGTGGTGTTGATCTCAAGCATGTTGATCTTGTCGTTGCCGTCGGCATCCTTGGAAATGATGTAGTCGATACGGATGATGCCGTTGCAATGCAAGATGTCGTAGATGCGGCTTGTCTCCTCCTCCACACGCTTTGTGGTCTCGGGTGAGAGACGGGCGGGAGTGATCTCCTGCACCTGGCCGTTATACTTGGCATCGTAGTCGAAGAACTCGTTGCTGGTCACCACCTCTGTGGCGGGGAACACCACCGCCTTGTCTCTGGTCTTGTAGCAACCGATGCTTATCTCTGTGCCTTTCATGAAGCTCTCCACCATCACCTCGTCGCTCTCCATGAACGCCACGCGCAGGGCGGGAGCGAGCTGGTCGGCGTTCTTCACTTTCGACACGCCGAAGCTGCTGCCGTCGGCTGCCGGTTTCACGAAACAAGGCATGCCGATGCGCTTCTCTATCTCCTCGTCGCTATATTTCTCTTCCTCGCCGCGACGCAGGAGCACACTCTCTGCCACGTTCACGCCGAAGCCGCGAAGATAGTTGTTGAGCACATACTTGTCGAAGGTCATAGCCTCGACGAGCACGCCGCTGGTGCTGTAAGGGATGTGCAGCAGCTCGAAATAGCCCTGCATCAGACCGTTCTCTCCCGGTGTGCCGTGGATGGTGATGTAAGCATAATCGAAGGTCACGGTCTTGCCGTCCATTTTGAACGAGAAGTCGTTCTTGTCAATTTTGGCCGTGTCGCCGTTCTGCAGGTCGACGTGCCAGTCTTGTCCTTTCACGTCCACCACATATATGTTGTAGCGTTCTTTGTCGAAGAAAGAGTAGAGTCCCTGTGCCGAGCGCATGGACACATCGTGCTCTGACGAGTCGCCACCACAGACGATGGCAATGTTTCTTTTTTGCGTTTCCATTTTTTTATTTGAATACTTTCTTTATGTTCGATAATCTAATTCAAGCCGGTGTGTTGCAAAGAAGCGCACCTTAGGCAAACGTGTCGTTGGTTGTTCCCTTGACGTAGGCACGCCATTTCTCTATGAGCGCCTCAAGGTCAGCTGGGAGGTCAGACGTGAAGTCCATCTGCTGCTTGGTTGTGGGGTGTATGAAGCCGAGCGTGCGGGCGTGTAGTGCCTGCCGGTTGCAGAGCTTGAAGCAGTTTTGTATGAACGCCTTGTAGGTTGTGGAGCGGTTGCCGCGCAACACCTCGCAGCCGCCATAGCGTTCATCGCCGAAGAGCGGATGACCGATATGCTTCATGTGTGCACGGATCTGGTGCGTGCGTCCTGTCTCGAGAATACACTCAATGAGCGTCACATAGCCATAACGTTCTATCACGCGCCAATGGGTGACGGCAGGCTTGCCTATGCCCGAGTCGGGTGACATGACCGTCATGCGCAGGCGGTCTTTCGGGTCGCGTGCAATGTTGCCTTCTATGCGTCCCTCGTCTTCGGTGAAATTGCCCCACACCAGCGCGTTGTAGCTACGGTGTGTGGTCTTGTTGAAGAACTGCAATCCGAGACTTGTCTTCGCCTGCGGGGTCTTTGCCACGACGAGCAGACCGCTGGTGTCTTTGTCTATGCGGTGAACGAGTCCCACCTCCGGGTCGTTAGGGTCATAGCTCTTCAGATCTCTCAGATGCCACGCCACAGCGTTGACGAGCGTGCCATGAAAGTTGCCTGCGCCTGGATGAACCACCAGTCCTGCGGGTTTGTTCACCACCATCAGCTCCGCATCTTCATAGACCACGTTGAGGGGAATGTCTTCTGCCTCAATCTTCGACTCATGGCGCGGACGGTCAAGCATCAGCGTCACCACATCGCCGGGGCGCACCTTATAGTTGCTCTTCACCGGCTTGTCGTTGACGTGTATGAATCCGGCATCGGCAGCCTTCTGTATGCGGTTACGCGACGAGTGTTGCAGCTTCTCACACATGAACTTGTCCACGCGCATGGGCTGCTGACCGGGGTCTGCCTCGAAGCGGAAATGCTCGTATAGCTGCTGGTCTTCGTCTTCACCGAGCTGGTCGTCTTCGCCGGGCTGGCCTTCACCGAGCTGGCCTTCACCAAGCAGGTCGTCAATCTCTTCTATGTCGTTTGTATAATGTGTCATGTTTCCCTTTTCTTCTCTCTCTTTTGCTTGTTATATCATTCCACAATCATCTCATGCTCACCTGTGACCTCATGAAAATCGTCCACATCGCCACCTTCCTCAATGAAGTCTTCGCTGTCGATGGCGTTGTCGATGAAGTTGATGCTGTCATCGGCGCTGAGCTGTCCGTTACCCACCTGAATGGTGATGGGCGTGTCCACGGCCACCTTGTCGCCAGCTTGCAGTTGGCGTGTGCCAGCCACAACACCCACGACCCAGTCTTTCTCGCCAGGCACAAACTGAGGTTGCGTGAGCTTGAAGCCCATGGCCGTAAGCTTTGCCATAGCCTCGCGCAGCGAACTGTTGTCAATGATGTCGGGTAAGGATATTTCGGGTGAGCGCGATGCGTTGACGATGACATAGATAACATGTCCCGTCTTCACATGCGAGCCAGCCGCTGGCGACTGCTCCAAGATGCAGTCGGGCGGCAACGATTTCACATAGCCCGTGTCGCTGACCACAACAGACAGACCGGCGTCGGCAAGAATGTGCTCGGCGTCGGCAAACGACTTTTGCTTGATATTTGGAATGGCCACCGACTCGCCATGATGGGTGTAGATGTCGATGGCGAAGCTCGTACCCCAGCACACACCCGCCACCACTATTATCATGGCGAGGATGTTGCCCCAGAAATATGTGCTCTTCAGCTTTCCGAAAAACTCTGATGTCTTCATCAATTATTTTCTTAAAGATAGGTTTTTAAAAGTAACCTTTCATTTTTGTTAATGTTATGTCGGCTATTTTTAGCCCACCTTAATAAGTGTGGATGCAAAGGTACAGTAAAAATCCGATTGAACGAAAGAAAACACCTTTTTTCTAAATTTTCATTCTAAACACCGTCTTGCGGGCCTTCGCATCTTGCACCAGTTCGAGCGTTCCCCCACTCACGCGCATGATCTGAGAGGCAGACCGATGCCGCTGCCTCCTTGTTTTGTTGTGAAGAACGGCACAAAGACTTGTTGAGCCACGTCGGGAGCAATGAGGGCGGCATCGTCGCAGATGTCTATAACGACCGAGTCGTCGTCGCCTGTGTAGGCTTCTATCCACACCTTGCCGTCGCGCTGTGCACTGCTGTCGCGCTGTGCACTGCCGTCGCCGCTCCCCTCTTCGTCTTGCGCACAAGCCACTGCCTCCTTTGCGTTCTTCAGCAGGTTGGTGACAACACGTCCCATCAGACCTTCATCGGCATAGACGAGCAGGTCGGCAGGCTTCACGCTGACGCCTACCCTGCCGTCGGCATCGGCAAGCGTCGCCATGCGCTCAAGAAAGGGCTTGGCGTAGAACAGCCGTGGTTGCGGTTGCGGCACATGGGTGAACCGCCTGTAGTTTTCGACAAAAGCCATCAGTTCGGTGCCTGTCTTGTTGATGACCTCCAACCCTTCGCGCTGCTCGCCTTTCGCCTGTTGCAGCAGCGACTGGCTGAGCGATGTTATGGGCGTTATGGTGTTCATGATCTCATGGGTGAGCACACGGATGAGCTTTATCCATGAGTCGACCTCACGGTTTGCCAGCTCGCCGTTGATGTCGCTGAACGCCACTATGCGCACCCGCTTGTTGCGCAGCGTGGTGTAGGTCTCCCGCACCGAGAGCGACCCGTCCGCAAACTGTTGCCCCACCTGCTCCATGTGGGTGAGAACGGAACGGTGCAGCAGACGTGTTGCCGCTACGTTATGCTGCAAGATGTGTCCTGCCTCATCGACCACGAGCAGACCTGTGCCTGCGGCGTCCATGATCTGTTCATAATATTTCTCTCGCTCCACAGCCTCGTCACGGGCGTTGACAAGGATCTGCTTTATGCGGTTTAGCGATTTGTTGAGCATGGCATCGCTGCCGCTCACCCCTTGGGTTGAGAACGAGAAGGTGAAGTCGGAAGCATCGATGGCATCAAACATGAACGCCACCTTGCTAATGTTGCGGCGGTAGCTCAGATAGAGACGCACATAGCCCAAGACCATAACGGCAACGACGAGCACAAGGCACCAAAAGAAAGATGTTGTTGTCATAGGCCGTAACGTTTTATCTTGTTATACAGAGTCTGTCGCGAGATGCCGAGCCTTGCTGCCACCGCCGACATGTTGCCTCCACACGACGCCATGGCGCGTTCAATCATCTGCCGCTCCATGTCGTCGAGCGTCTGCATGCTCTCCACCTGAAGCGGCGGTTGCTGCGTGTCAGCGGCACCCACCGTGCCGTCATCAATGTCGTCAGGAGCGATGGTGTTGCCGTCGGCCATGATGACGGCACGCTCCATAGCGTGTTGCAGCTGTCTTATGTTGCCGTGCCATGACAGCCTCTCCATCTTGCGTTCAGCCTCTGGCGTGAGCCTCATCTCTACCTTATTATATATGTCGGCATAACGCTTCACGAAGATGCGTGCCAGCGGCACGATGTCCTCACGTCGCTCACGCAGCGGCGGCAGATGCAGCCGGATGGTGTTTATGCGGTAGAGCAGGTCCTCGCGAAACTGTCCGTCGAGGACCATGCGGTCGAGGTCGCGGTTGGTGGCACACACGAGGCGCACGTCAATGGCTATGGGTTTGCTGCCACCCACGCGCACGACGGTGCGGCGTTGCAGGGCTGTGAGGAGCTTTGCCTGGAGCGCATAGGAGAGGTTTCCTATCTCGTCGAGGAAGAGCGTGCCGCCCTCTGCCATCTCAAACTTGCCCGGTTTGTCGGCCTTGGCATCGGTAAAAGCGCCTTTCACATGACCGAACAGTTCGCTCTCAAAGAGGGTCTCGCTCACCGCTCCCATGTCGATGGGCATCATGGGTGCCGAGGCGCGGTGCGACAGACGGTGGATCTCGCGTGCCAGCACCTCCTTGCCCGTGCCGTTCTCACCTGTTATGAGGATGTTGGCATCGGTCACCGCCACCTTTTCCACCATCATGCGCAGCTGGCGCATGGCGTCGCTCTCGCCCCACACCATGTTTCCTGTCTGCGGCGCGGGTTGAGCGTCATGACTCTTGGGCTGGTGCTTGTCGCGTGCGGCACACAGCGTGTCGAGCATGCGCTGGTTGTCGAAAGGCTTCACTATAAAGTCGGCAGCCCCTTCTTTTATTCCTCTCACCGCAAGGTCTATGTCGGCGTATGCCGTGAACAGCACCACCTCCGCTTGCGGACAGCAACGTTTGGTCTCGCCAAGCCAAAACAG
>OHAY01000639.1_pt1 | contig 35805 bp, 34 predicted proteins | sample 1577191 | NCBI WGS metagenome assembly OHAY01 (sample SAMEA3541504, study PRJEB24748) | human gut metagenome | biome: human gut; feature: human-associated habitat; material: faeces | place: China | collected 2012 | reverse complement strand
GACGATCTTCGCCGTGACAGGGCGACATGTTAGACCGCTACACCACGGGGCCGTGCTCATTTATCTGAGTCCCTCAGACAAGTAGAAATTATACCAGAAGTTTTTTCCTTTGACAAGTCTTTTTTCTTACTTTTTTAAAATTTTTTCTAATTTTTCATACTGCTGTATTCCAAACGCAATACTTACGCCCAGCAGCCGGTTCTTTGCCGTCATTCTGCGGCTCCATTCCGCCAAAAGCATGCCGCCCGCCAGATCCGACGGATAATGCACGCCCACAGCAATCCGGCTGAGCCCTACCAGGATACTCCACACCGTCAGCATCGCGCTTCCACTAATCTGATTTGCCGCCATCGTCCTAGCTATAATCCAGCTGTTCATCATATGATTGCTGGGAAAAGAAGCATTGGCTTTATGAGCAATTAAATCCTGTATCTGTTCCGGATATCTCTGGAACGGGCGCATGCGTTTCCACACTTTGCCGACAGCAAACGAGGCTGCCGATCCCAATAAAACGGAGCACAGTGTCTGCAGCGCTGCAAACCGCCGTTTTTTCTGCTGTATTCCGCCTTTTCCGGCAAACCACAGTACGACTCCATATATAACATATATAAAATACCCATATTTAGCGAGCAGCACCGCTGTCCGCCGCCATAGATACCGATGACGCATATACAGGTTTGCCGCTCCTACAATCAAATATTCCAAGGATACAAAAAAATTACGAATCACACGCAGCTGCTGTTTCATTTTATTTTCTCCCAGAAATCCTGATAATAAAAAAAGGAACAGCATAGCTGTTCCTTACATGGTGGGCGATGACAGGATCGAACTGCCGACATCCTGCTTGTAAGGCAGGCGCTCTCCCAGCTGAGCTAATCGCCCATGTGGTGACCCGTGGGGGAATCGAACCCCCGTTATCGCCGTGAAAGGGCGGTGTCTTAACCGCTTGACCAACGGGCCACATTGGCTCCCCGAGTAGGACTCGAACCTACGACCGATCGGTTAACAGCCGATTGCTCTACCGACTGAGCTATCGAGGAATATGTCTCTACTTACGAGAAAAAAATGGAGCGGAAGACGAGATTCGAACTCGCGACCCTCGCCTTGGCAAGGCGATGCTCTACCACTGAGCTACTTCCGCGTATCCAACGTACCGTTTCGTTTTGCGTCGTTGCCGCAACTGCTTGGTACGTTGGATATTATATCAACCTGACAAAGAGATGTCAACACTTTTTTTAAAGTTTTTTTATTTTATTACTATTCTTTGTCAAATTACGTTAAATTCCGGTCTGCCGTTCTTTTCCCGGGCCATCTTCCGCTACGGCTACCGCCGCTTCGCCAAACGTCTTCATATCATTGAGCATATGAACCGCCGCATCGAGCAAAGACAGGCCAAGCGCCGATCCCAATCCTTCCTCTGCGTCCATGTCATAATACAAATATGGTTTCAGCCCCATACGATTCATTTGCATCTGATGAACCGGCTCATTGTACGCTACCGACGGGTATACATACGAATCGATACGGTGGCACAGCGTACGGGCAATCAGTACAGCCGCTCCCGTTACGGCGTTATCAAAAACGATCACCATCCGGTGCGCGGCAGCACCTAAAACAAATCCGGTCATAGCGGCAATATCCGGCGCTCCGGCAATCTGCAGCAATCCCAGCGGATCTTTGCGGTTCCAACTGCGGGAAGCAAACAGTTTCGCCAGCTGCTCTATTTTTTCTTTTCCTTCTATCTGTGCCGGCATCTCCTGCAATTTATCCCGAAAAAATGCAGCAGTAATCGCCAGCGCCGATAAAATCGCCCGTTCGCCCACATTTCCCAAGCCAACGGCCTGATAGCCTTCCTCCGCCAATTGCTGAGCTAACCGCGCGCCAAAAAGAATGGAGTCCATCGTCTCCCGGCTGTTCATCGCGTCTTCTTTTCCAAAGAAACGGCTCCCTTTCATCACTTTATGAGAAATCACGCCGGTGGTTTCTTCCAGCGGCTGCTGCAGGCCCATATCTACCAAGAGTACGCCGGCCTTTACCTGGTGCGCCGCGGCATTAACCGGAGCCTTGCCCGCTGCGATCCGCTTCGCTTTTTCCAGACTTTCTTTGCCCTGCGTATAATTTTCTCCGCCGTTTACCGCATGATCCGCCGCAAAAATAACGACGGCTTTTTTCAATTCTCCCGGTTTTTCATTTCCCTGTATCCCTGCCAGCCGCTCTGCCATAAATTCAAGCATATGCAGACTCCCCAAAGGTTTCGTCAAGTTATCGATCCGAGTCCGGCACGCCGCCATCGCCGTCGTATCCAAAACGGCTACGCGATCGATCAGTGTCTGTAATGTTTCATTTATCATTCTCCGTTCCTCCCACTGGATGTGTATCCTGATATATTTGTATTGCGCAGTCCAGCATTTTCATCTGGATAGAAGCGCCGGAAGCCTCGCCCAATCGAAATCCTAAATCGATATACGAATGAAGCCCCAATTCTTTGAGTGCCCGCTGATGTGCCTTTTCTGCCGATAAATGGCTGGCCATAATATAGCCGGTCACATCTTTGCACAGCGCCCGCGCGCCCAGCGCCGCCGCCGTTGCGTTAAATCCATCGATAATAACCAGGCTATGATTTGCCGCAGCGCCCAGCATCACGCCGGTCAGCGCTGCCAGCTCAAATCCGCCCAGCGCAGCGATCACCGCCAAGCCGTCTTCTTTATCCGGCTGATGGAGCGCCACTGCTTTTCGTACGATATCGACCTTTTTTATCAGCCGCTGATCGGAAATATTAGTGCCTCGACCCGTAGCCTCTTCCGCTGATAATCCGCAGAATACACAGACCATCGCCGCGGCGGATGTAGTATTTCCAATCCCCATTTCTCCTACGCTAAAGACGCGGTATCCCTTTTTTATCTGCTCTTCAACGATCTCGATCCCCGTTTCAATCGCCTGCACGGCCTGCTCTTTCGTCATCGCCGGCTCAACCGTAAAATCTTTGGTTCCCCATGCGATTTTGCGGTCAATCAGACCGGGCGTACCAGACATATCGGCGGCAATGCCCACATCGACAACGACCATATCCGCATGGCAGTAATTTGCCAGCGCATTGGCGCCGGCCCCTTTCGGGATCAGATAGTTTTTCGTCATGTGAATCGTCGTTTCAATCGGATAGGCGCTGACCCCCTGCCGGGCAACTCCATGATCGGCTGCCGCCAGAATCATGCATTTTTTCCGAATATCCGGGACAGTCTTTCCGGATATCCCCGCCGCCTGAACGACCAGTTCAGCCAATTCCCCTAACTGCCCCGCCTGTATGCTGTTCCAATGCGCTCTGGCATAATCCATCGCCCGTTCGTCAAGTCCGGGAATTGCTGCCAGTGTCTTCTGCAATATTTCCATGTATGTACCTCCCTTGATTCTGTATTATCTCTAACTTCTTTGTATTATAGCATACATTTTTTATAGGGAATAAATAAAATTATTATATATCTTTTCTTTTTTCTTATCCTTCTCTCTGGAAAACCGGACGCTATCTATTATAATAATAGTAGTAACCGCGTTTTTATAAAAGAAAGGATCTCCTATGACAATATTATTTGACCTGCACACGCATACTGCTGCCAGCGGCCACGCATTCAGCACGCTGAAAGAAAATATAGAAGCCGCCCGCGACCGCGGCCTGACGGCGCTGGGCACTTCCGACCATCCGTATACGCTGCCGGCCGGCGCACCGCATACCCTCTTTCGGAACTACGGCATTGTCCGCAGCGAAATCTTCGGCATCCGCATCCTCAAAGGATTGGAAGCCGACATTTTAAACACCTCCGGCAAACTAGATATCCCGGATCGGCTGTATCCTAATCTGGACTATGTTATTGCCAGCATGCATACGGTCTGCCACACGCCGGGAACAACCGAAGAAAATACGATGGCCCTCATCAACGCCATGAAAAATCCGCACGTCAAGATCATCGGCCATCCGGACGACGAACGCTATGCATATGACTACGAACGGCTCGTCCTTGCTTCCAAAGAATATCATACGGCTCTTGAAATCAATAATTCGTCTCTGCGCCCTACCGCCAGCCGCCAAGGCGCAAAAAAGACGCTGCCCATCCTGCTTTCTTTCTGCAAACGCTATCAAGTGCCCGTCGTTCTGGGAAGCGACGCCCATATCTGGTACGACGTCGGCGATCTGTCGCACGCCCAAGCGCTGCTGAATTCTCTGGACTTCCCGGAACACCTCGTATTAAACAGCCGGACAAACGGGCTGGACGCAATTTTACAAAAATCCATTATATAGTATATGAAAGGCCTCTTCTTACAGAAGGGGCCTTTCTTTATAGATCCGCTTCGCCCGGCGCTCTTTGCGCAGTTCATATCGCTGCCGTCCTTCTTCATACCGCTGCCACTCTGCCTCCGTCTGCAAAAGCAGCTCCGGCACTTCAGACGGCCGTCCATCTTCCAGCGCTACCATGGTAAAATAGCCGCGTATCGCCACTTCCGCCGCTTTGCCTTCCCGGATTTTTTCCTGCCACCCTTCTACCAGCACCTCGATAGACGTTCTTCCTACAAACGTAACTTCTCCAATACAAGTAAATATCGCGCCCAATTCCACAGGCGATAGTATCTCGATATCATCCATGCGGGCGGTAACTACTTTTTTTCCGCAAAACCGCACCGCCGCAATCCCGGCTGCATTGTCCATATATTTTACCAATTCTCCGCCATGCGCATGTCCCTGAGAATTCAATTTATCCGGCATAATCAAATTTGACACGCACGACTCACAGCCTTTCGCTGCCTTTTTCATTCGTTCCATACCACTCATCTGTATCTCTTCTCCTCATTATTTATCGGTCATTCTTCTCTATTATACCTTTTTTACTTTACTATACTGATTTTTTGCCTTATGATTTTTTCGCACACCAATTTTCCACATGCATTACCTAAACGCATCGCTAGTTTGCAAAATTATTTCTATCTAACTAGATGTATACTGCATTCTTAATAGAGTATGCTAATCCCTTTTTTTATTGTATGCTTTTAATGCATAAAAATTTTCAATCCATCTGCCCAGACTTTTTTATTCTTTTACAAAATTTTAATCTTTTTTTAACTTTACTCTACTATGCTAACAGCATATCCAATATAAAGGGGGTTTTTATTATGATGAATGGCGTTTATTTGGTTATCATTGGCGCCTTATTCCTCACCTTGGCATACCGGTTTTACGGTGCGTTCATCGCCGCTAAAGTATTGACACTCAATCAATACAAAGTAACACCGGCATTCCGCTTTGAAGACGGCCATGACTATGTTCCTACGAACAAATGGGTCGTTTTCGGACATCATTTTGCCGCTATTGCAGGGGCAGGTCCTCTGGTAGGTCCTGTTATCGCGGCACAGTTCGGTTATTTACCGGGCACCTTATGGCTGCTTCTCGGTTCTGTACTTGCCGGCGCAGTCCATGATATGGTCATCCTGTTTGCTTCCGTCCGCTTTGACGGCAAATCCATTGCAGAAATCGCGAAGCATCACATGGGGACCGGCATCGGCCTTGCCACCACCTTCGGGGTATTATTCTTAAACATTCTTGCTATGGCAGGTATGGCCGTTGTTATTGTCAATGCGCTGCACAACAGCCCGTGGGGCACGTACACCATTGCCGCAACGATTCCTATCGCTGTATTCGTCGGTCTGTATCTTCGTTATCTGCGGCCTGGAAAAATCCAGGAAGCCAGCGTTATCGGCGTTCTTCTGGTTTTGGCTGCTGTATTTACCGGTCCGATGGTAGAACAATCTTCCTTCGCTTCCTGGTTCGATTATGGCCCGGACGGCATCGCATACGCTTTGATTATTTACGGTTTCTTCGCGGCAGCTCTGCCAGTATGGCTGCTCCTGGCTCCGCGTGATTATTTGTCCACATATATGAAAATCGGTACGATCGGCGCACTTGCCATCGGTATCGTCGTCGTAGCTCCGGATATCCACATGCCGGCTATGACGCAGTTTGTAAACGGAGGCGGCCCGGTTATCACCGGTCACGTTCTCCCATATTTGTTCATCACGATCGCCTGCGGCGCTATCTCTGGGTTCCATGCTATGATCGGTACTGGTACGACGCCGAAAATGGTCATGAATGAACGGGAAATCCTGCCGATCGGCTACGGCGCTATGCTGACCGAATCGTTTGTTGGCTTGATGGCACTTATCGCTGCTACCAGCTTGCTTCCGGAAGACTATTTTGCCATCAACTCTACAGAAAAAGCCTTTGCTGCTCTTGGCATGCAGGTAACGGAACTTCCGATGCTGTCCCAGATGGTAGGCGAAGATGTCGCACATCGTCCTGGCGGCGCGGTTTCTCTGGCAGTCGGCATGGCTCATATCTTCTCCAAGATCCCTGGCATGGATCACCTCATGAACTACTGGTACCATTTCTGCATCATGTTTGAAGCGCTCTTTATCATGACGATCATTGACGCAGGTACTCGTGTAGGCCGTTACATGCTCCAGGAACTCTTTGGTCATTTCATTCCTAAATTCAATGATCAGAACTGGCTCCCTGGTTCTATCCTATGTTCCGCTTTGATTTGCGGCGCTTGGGGCTATATCGTTCTCCAGGGCAACCTTTCTACGATCTGGCCGATCTTCGGTGTATCCAATCAGCTGCTGGCTATCATCACGCTGGCTATCTCCACGGTAGTCATCTACAGCATGGGCCGCGGCCGGTATGCATGGGTAACGATCGTACCATGGGTATTCCTCATGATCGTTATTTTCTGGGCAGATTATCTCAACATGTTCAATCTCTATCTGCCGCATCAGGAATATACCTTGTTTACGCTGAGCGCTATCATGCTGGCAATCGTACTTCTTATCACGGTTGCTTCTATTAAAACCTGTATGAAGCTCTCTAAAGAAGTTCCGCAGAACTACAAAACACAGGCGGAAGAAGAAGAGGAAGAACTTCGCCGTCTCCAGGCTGCTAAAGCCGCTCAAAACGCATAATCGCTTAGATAAGCATCAAAATCCCGGGCATACAATCTGTCCGGGATTTTGAGTATACTGCATTGTCTATTCTCTTTAAGAAAAGTAAAGGAAATGTTCTTATGACACCTGCTGAATTTTGTACCTGTACGGATCATGCCTGTCCCTGTAATCCGGTCAATCATAACAAAGGCTGTGATTTATGCATCATAAAATGTCTTCATGCCAATGAAATTCCATCCTGCTTCTTTAAAAAGATTTCTCACGACCGGCCTCTTGATGAAGATTATTCATTTCACGGATTTGCTCGTTTCGTACAACTGCATATCAACGAAGAAAAATAGAACGAATACATGAGCCCCGCTTTTTATTATAGAAAGCGGGGCTCATGTATTTACAATTGATTCAGTCAAATTATTCCGAACTATCCGTATGTATGCCAGACAGCCAGATTCCAATCGCCAGGACATTGATAAACTGCCCCAGAAATGCCTCCAGCAAGACCAGCATTTTCATCAGCGGAGAAATAGGAACGATATCCCCATATCCAATCGTCAGCAAGGTAACGCCGCTGAAGTACAGGCAGTTAATATAGCCTTCTCCCCGATTTGTCGGCTGCAGAGATAATTCTTCCTGCAAGCTCTCCAGCTGCCATAAATCAGGAAAGTTTTTCACACTATCCGGCCGAAGCGCCTGTACGGCCACCGCCCCGCTTTTTTGCTGCATCTGTTCATACGCCTGCAAATAGCTCTCGGTATTATTGAAGAAATAATATAAATTTCCAAAAGCAAACCATATCATCAAATAGGACATCAAAATAAGCGCCAGCTTTTTGCTGCCGCCCACCTGGCTTTTAAAAGAAGCCCATAGACAGGCGCTGAGAAAAATCAGCATGACCAATAACAATAGCAGCACAATTACCAGTAAAATAAACGGCTCAAACGCCTTATCTTTCCATACCAAACCATCAAATGCCGCACTGGCAAGAAGAGGCATGCACGCCAAAGCAAACATGGCCGCTAAAAAATACTGTAAGTTTTTCATTAACAATCGGGCATAGAAATGCCGAAGCGATTCTACTCGTTTCATATTCACACTCATTTCTTTCGTTTTCATCAGCGTACCCCAAGATATCGAAAAAGTCAATCACCGGCTTCAAGACAACCGGCATTTCCCACTGGGCAGACGAACCAAGCCCATATGTCCGCTGCTCCATTCAGTTTATATCCAGCGTCTTATTCTAAAACTGCTCCTGCTGCCAAACGCAGCTGTCTGTGTCAAACTATCGCCTCTTGATGCTGTTTTTCCCGCCCCGCACCGCCGGAAGCTGGTTCCTTAGTTCGAAACTTTTTTCTTTTATATATTTATTTCCCTTTTATATTTCCCCAAAATATGATATACTTAACTCAGATGGAATACTTGGTTCTGGGAGTTTGTTCCCATCTCAAATTTTGGTCTCGCATCAACGTTTGAGCCGGCATCAAATCTCCAGCTAGTATCTTCGTCCGACTATAGTCACAGAAGACCGTTGTGCTGCTCCCATTTTTGTGCACATCTTTTATAGAGGACAGCCGCTGCGTCCAATGTAACAAAAAAATCACCTTCCTTTTTTGTATGCTTCCGTGTCCTCAGTATATATTCTAGGTCGGTGTTTTTTTGTTTTCTATCGGTATTTGCACCTGTACAGCAGGTGCTTTTTTGTTGCTTATTTCCCGAAACATTTACCGAAAAATTGCGCAAAAAAAAGCGCCTCGCAGGCAAAACCCGCGAAGCGCTTAGGAGGGAGGGCGTTATTCTTCTGTGCCGTCCTGATGAGCGGCGATAATCGGTTCAGCTATTTTTTTCGGTACTTCTTCATATGCGTAAAATTCCATATTAAACGTGCCTCTGCCCTGCGTCATCGACCGGAGCTGCGTCACATAGCCATCCATTTCAGCCAATGGAACCTGGGCATGAATGATGATCAGCCCTTCTCGTTCGCTGCCGTGATCCATGCCGAGGATCCGGCCCCGTTTGCCGCTGAAATCACCCATGATATCACCCATGAATTCTTCCGGCACAATGACGTTGACCGTATATACCGGTTCCAGCAGAATCGGCTGCGCATACGGTACCCCTTTCTTGAGCGCTTGTGCCGCCGCTACTTTAAACGCCAGTTCCGAAGAGTCTACGGAATGATAAGAACCGTCCTGGAGCGTTACTTTGACGTTAATCATCGGATACCCTGCCAGCAATCCTTTTTCCAACGTTTCCCGCACGCCTTTTTCTACTGCCGGGATATACTGCCGCGGTACGGCGCCGCCGAAAATAGCGTCTACAAATTCAAATTCCCGGCCGTCCTGCAGCGGTTCAATCTGCAGCCAAACATGCCCGTACTGGCCGTGTCCGCCGCTTTGTTTTTTATGCTTGCCTTCCGCTTTTGCCATACTGCGGATCGTTTCACGATAAGGAATATACGGTTTTTCCAGTTTTCCTTTTACCCCGTATTTTCGTTCCATTTTCGCTAAAATATGTTCCAGATGGACATCGCCCATGCAATGGAGCAGGAGCTGCCGTCCTTCTATGCTTTTTTCTACAACGCAAGTCGGATCTTCTTCATGGATCTTCATCAGCGCGCTGGTCAGCTTTTCTTCTTCGCCTTTCTTTTCCGGCACCAGCGCTACCGTATGGAGCGGCTGCGGGAATCGGATCTGCCGGTACTGGATCGGGAACGCCGGATCAGCAAAAGTATCGCCAGTCTGCGCGTAAGTCAGTTTGGGAATTACGATGATATCCCCGGCAATCGCTTTGGTTATAGGAATCTGCTGCTTGCCGATCAGCGTAAACATCTTGCCCATTTTTTCTTCTGTTTCTTTCGTCGTATTATACAGCTTATCCCCTTCGCTTAGTTCACCGGAGAAAATCCGCACATAACTCAATTTTCCTGCATACGGATCGACCATTGTCTTAAATACAAATGCCGAGAACGGCCGGTTATAATGAACGATTTCCGTTTCACCGGTCTGCGTGTTTTCCGCTGTCATGACCCGCTTCGTCGCATCAGGCATATACCGGATAATACGGTCCAGCACTTTATCCAGTCCGATCTGCTGCCGCGCGCTGCCGCACATGACCGGGCAAACTTTGCCGCTGACCATGCCCTGCCGCAATCCGCGCCGGATCTCTTCGATATCCAATTCTTCACCGTCCAGATATTTCAGAAGCAGTTCGTCATCGCCTTCGGCAGCCGCTTCCACGCAAAGCTCCCGAATCTCCAGCGCCCGTTCCTTATATTCTTCCGGGACGGGAATATCCTGACACACGCCGTCTTTCCATTCATAGGCGCACATCTTGGCGACATCGATGATACCGCGGAACTCTGCCCCTTCTCCGATTGGGATCTGCAGCGGCATGATTGCTTTGCCGAACAGACGGCGCATCGTTTCCAGCGTACCAAAGAAATCTGCGTTTTCCATATCCATCTTGTTAATAAATACCATACGGGGCATTTGCAGCTCTACAGCATAATCCCACGACCGGATCGTATCCATTTCTACGCCGGACTCAGCCGATACAACCAGCAGCATGCCGTCGCTGGCCCGCAATGCGGAACGTACTTCACCGCAAAATTCCGAATAGCCGGGTGTATCCAGGAAGTTTAATTTATATCCGTTCCATTCGCACGGCGCGATCCCGAGCTGAATCGTAACATTGCGTTTGATTTCTTCCGGCTCAAAATCCAGGATATGCTTATTATTCTGTCCGATCCCTACGGCGTCTACGGCTCCGCAGGCCAGGAGCAGCCCTTCTACTACGGCGGTTTTCCCGGCTCCGTCATGAGACAGGACCGCCACGTTTCGTATCTTATCGCTTGCATATTCTTTCATAAAAATCCCCTCCCTTATCGGTATATTGCCTGCTATATACATTCTACTTTCTTTTTGATTATTCCTTTTTATTCTATTCATTATTTTTTTATTGCAATCATCTTCTTTATCGATGACAAAAAAATACCGCCGCGAGGATTTCCTCACAGCGGCTTGCAGCCAATCAGTCTTTATTTTTCTTCTGCTGCGCGGCAAAATGCGGCGAATCGCCCCACCGGCCAAACCCAACCGTATCGCCGGCCCGCTCTACGTCGGCGACCAGCAAATCTTTGATTTCCGTTTCCGTCGCTTCCATAGCGGGCTTATTTTGATACAGCAAATATTTTTTCTTATGTTCCGGCACCGTCAATATGGGCATCAAAATATTGCCTCCGGCCAAAAGCCCCCATTCCCGCCCTTTGGGATGAAGCGCCTGCAGCGACGTCGTCACCGCAATATTTACATCTTTTAGATACAATCTCGTGACCGCAATCATATTCAGCCCCAGCCGCAAGCGTTTCATGCGGGCTTCTTCCGTATCCAGCCCCGCCTGGATCACCTGCTGCCCCAGCGGCGTATCGCCATGTACAACATACGGCCCCATACCGATCATATCAATATTCATTTCTTTGAAAAATTCCACATCTTTGGCCAGGTGCAGCGGCGTTTGTCCCGGAAGACCGCTCATGATCCCCGTACCAACCTGAAATCCAGCCCGTCGAAGCCGATGCAGGCAGTCTACCCGCGTATGCCATGAATGCAGCGCATCCTTGGGATGGATCGTATGGTACAGCTGCGGATCGCTGGATTCTATCCGCAATAAATAGCGATGCGCCCCGGCCTCAAAAAAACGGCGGTACGTTTCTTCCGTCTGTTCTCCTACGCAAAGCGTAATGCCCAGACTCCCGTCGCCAATCTTTTTGATATCTTTCAGCACGCTTTCTACAAAAGAAATGAACGCTTCGTCCGACCGTTCCCCAGACTGGAGCGTTACCGATCCATATTTATGTTCATATGCCCAGGCTGCCATTCGCAGGATATCTTCCCGGCTCATGCAAAACCGATCCGCTTTTTCATTATCCCGCCGAATCCCGCAGTACAGGCAGTTCTTGATACATTGATTCGAAAATTCAATCAGACCGCGGAAATACGCAAACCGGCCGATATATTTTTCTTTTACTTTATACGCCGCTTCATAAAGAGCCTGGCAGTCCGCTTCCTCTTCCAAGCCGATCAGGTACGCCAGCTCCTCCGTCGTCCACGAATCCTTTGCCAATATCTGTTTTATGTCCATATTACCGTCCTTTCTCCTCTATATCGTATCCTATCTATATTATAATATACCTGTCAACTAAAAAACTCCGCCTCTTTCGAAGCGGAGTCTTGGCGTATATATCAGCTTTTTTGCGCTTCCTGCGCACTTCCCTGGTAATGCTCGCGCATAAAATCAATAAATGCGTTCACTGCCGGCAAGTTCATGGCTTCTTTCCGGTAAAACAGCTCTGTCTTGCGGACAAACGGCGTGCCGTCTTCATGATACAGCGGTTTGACATAGAAGGAATCCTTCATCTCTTCCAGTCCCATCTCCGGCAAAATTGCCCAGCCCAACTTATTCTTTACAAACTGCCGGCACGTTTCAATACTGTCCAGGAACATCGCCGGCGGCGGGATCATGCCAAACTGCTCTTTGAGCCACAGATCCGTATCCCGCGTAAGCGGCGTATCCGTAATAAAAGACAAGCGCGGATGCACGGTCAATTCTTCCAGCGAAAGCGATTTATGATACACCAGGCAAATGGGTTCTTCCAACAGCTGCATGCGTTCTTCCCGCCAGGGATAGTCCCCGCGAAGCACGCCGACCGCAATCTCTTCCCGCTCCAGCATGCGCAGCACTTCATCGCTCAGCGCCGTCCGCACATGCACCTTCACTTCAGGATACTTATCTACAAAATGATGCAGAGACGGCGCCAGTTCATAGTACGCAAACGTACAGGAACATCCGACATGCAGCGGCCCCTGCGTAGTTGCCCCGATACTTTTGATATGATCCTTCATGCGCTCCACATCGCGGCACAATTTATCGATATGATCTAAAAACACTTCCCCCTGCGGCGTCAGCAAAATACCATTCGTCGTTCGCAAAAGAAGGCGGGCTCCGATCTCCGCTTCCAAATTCTTCAGCCGATAGCTCAGTGCCGGCTGAGACACGAATAGTTTTTCTGCCGCCTGCGTGATACTCTTCTCTTCTGCAACGATCTTAAACATAGTCCAATCTTTTTCGTCCATAACCTTGCAGGCCTCCTTATTAATCTTTTTTATATGCATTATACAATTATTTTCATTTCTATAAAGAATTGTAACATGGTGATACGATTTTTTCAATTAGATAACTTTGTCTTTCTTATTTCGTTATATTATAATTTCTTATCTTTCTTTATATTCTATATAATATATTATATATTTTCATCAATTTTTTCTATATACCCTTTGTTTTTTTCGCTTCCCTCGGTTTTCCCTGTGCTTTTATTTCCCATCTAAATATTCTTTTTATTGCTCGGCTCTCACTTCCATGTTATCATACTCTTGTTCATTATATATATTTATATTGTATTTGAGGTGCAACATGACTGAATTTCGTTTTGCGTTCCGCCAATCTTTGCCGGTTCTTATCACATATAGCTGCATCGGCCTTGCCTTCGGCATGCTGATGGCTAATGCCGGCTATTCTCCGCTGGCGGCTTTTTGTTCGTCTGTATTCATTTATGCCGGAGCCATGCAGATCCTGCTGGTCTCTCTTTTAGTCGATCACCTGCCGCTGTATCTCATGGCAGCCATGACTTTTTTCATCAACGCGCGGCACATGTTTTACGGCATTGCCTTTCTAAATATTTTCCGGTCCATGGGCTGGCGCTATCCTTATATGGTCGCGTCCATGACCGATGAAGTATATTCTATTTTCTGCGGCATAACCGTGCCGGAGGGGCTAGACCGCAGTCAAGTCCGCTTTTATATCGCCCTTCTCTGCCACAGCGCCTGGTCCATAGCCGGCCTCATCGGCGCCTGGACGGGCTCGATCCTGTCCGTTGACCTGGCCGGCATCGATTTTGCCGCTACCTCGCTCTTTCTTACCGCAGCCGTCAATCAATGGAAGCAATATACCAATCATATCCCGGTATACATCGGCGTCGGCGCTTCGCTCTTATCCCTTGCTCTGATCGGTTCAGAGCACTTTCTTCTGCCGGCTCTTTGCCTTGCGCTCGGTTCTTTGATTTTCCTTCGCGAAAAAGTTTCTGTACAAGGAGATGCGTTCCATGAATGAATCCTACGTTTACCTTACCATTTTCATTGTCGCTTTCGTCACGCTTTTAACGCGGGCTCTGCCGTTTCTCATCTTCCGGCAGCAATCGCTCCCCTCGGTCGTGCAATACCTGGGAGATATGCTGCCGCCGGCAATCATGGTCACCCTCGTCGTCTATTGTTTCCGTCATACGCCCATCACCACCGCGCCCTATGGCATACCGGAGCTTCTGGCTGCCGTTACGGTCGTCGGCCTGCAGCTTTATAAAGGCAACTCCCTGCTGTCCATTTTCCTGGGCACAGCCTTGTATATGTTTCTGATTCGTCAATTCTAAAGGAGCGCGCCATGAAAGAAGCTGTCTTTGCCTTTAAAAAAGCGCTGCCGGTTCTCTGCCCCTATGCGGCCGTAGGGTTTGCCTTTGGCATTTTGATGGAACGAAGCGGCTTTTCTTTGGGTGCAGCGCTGTTTTCCGCATTTGCAGTCTATGCCGGTGCCGTTCAAATACTGCTGATTTCACTTTTCCAAAGCCAGGCGCCGCTCTATGTATATGTGCTGATGACGCTGTTTATTAACGGCCGGCACGTCTTTTACGGATTAGGACTATTACAGGAATTCCGTTCCTTTGGCAAACGAAAATACTATATGATCGCCACCCTGACCGATGAAGTCTATTCAGTATTATGCAGCCTATCTCTGCCGCCGGGACTTTCCAAAGAAAAGACAGAATTTCTGATTTTTCTCTTTTGCCATACTGCCGCTATCATCGGCCCGACTGTCGGCTATCTGTGCAGCGGCATGCTGACGGTTTCTCTCGCCGGCATTGAATTTGCTGCCGCGGCTCTCTTTCTTTCCGTCGCCGCCCAGCAGTGGAAACGCCCCGATTGCCGCCCCTCTGCCGGAATCGGACTTTTTTCTTCCCTGCTTCTCCTGCCGCTGTTAGGCGCTGACTATTTTCTTCTTCCCGCGCTTTTTCTCAGCTTGCTGCTGCTCCTATTGCTTCGTGTCTTTCCTCATTAAGCTTTTGTCGTCTGGCAAAAGCTTTTTTTATGCATAACATTCTAAATTCCTATCGTTCTTATTTATATATTTTTTGATATACCCTTGCATTCTTTTGCGCATAGCCTTACAATAGTGTATAAAATTTTTATTGTTTTCAAGCAATAAAGCTCTTTGGGGGAGGAGTTCATATGAGTTACGTGATTCGTAAAAACATTTCACGATGCCAAGAGGTGGTGGCTCGTGACAAACAGGTCATAGCAGCCTGTCAGCATTTATCGTATTATCCGTTCGTAGTAGCCAGCGGCAAAAACGCTGTTTTAAAGGATATTGACGGCAACGAATATATTGACTTTCTTGCCAGCGCTTCATCGCTCAATCTGGGGAGCAGTCATCCGGCTGTTACAGAAGCGATCCGTAAACAGCTGGACAACTGCACACAATATGCTATGGCCTATACCTATAATGATCCGGCCGTTACCTATGCGGAAAAACTGGTATCCGTATATCCGGGCGGCGTAAAAGCCAAAGTCTGTTATGGGAACTGCGGCAGCGACGCCAATGATGCGGCGATAAAATTTGCCCGCGCCTATACCGGCCGCAGCAAGATCATTACGTTCATCAACGCCTACCACGGCAATACGTACGGTTCCTGCTCGCTTACGGCAGTTACTACGCGCATGCGCTCCAAAGTCGGCCCATTCCTGCCGGAAGTATATCATTTCCCATTCTATGGCACAGACGTTTCGGACGAAGTCTGCGAAGCCGAATGCATTAAAGATATGGAATCGGCGTTTGAACGCTGGCTTCCGCCGGAAGAAGTCGCGGCGGTCATCATTGAACCGGTACAGGGCGACGCAGGAATTTTGCCGGCGCACCCGATCTTCATGAAGAAATTGTACGAACTTTGCCGCCGGCATGGAGTTCTCTTTTTTGCCGAAGAAGTACAGCAGGCATTCTTCCGTTCCGGTCATTGGTTTTCCATTGAAAACTATCCGGATATCATTCCAGACGGCATCATCATGGGAAAATCGATCGGCGGCGGTCTGACGCTCGGCGCGTTCATGGCCCGAGAAGATATCATCGATTCGCTTCCCGCTCCGGCACATCTCTTTACATTAAGCGGCAACGCGATCGCCTGCACGGCAGGCAGCGCCGCCTTTGACGTATACCAGTCAAAAGAATTCCAAACGCATTTAAAAACAGTATCCGCTAAAATGAAAGAACGGCTCGACCAGCTTCAAGCCCGTTATCCAAAGACTATCGGCGCCTATCGCGGCTATACGATGTCCTATGGAATTCCTATCATCACCACGGCTGCTTCGGGGGAAACGGCCAGTGATGCAGACGGAGCGTTCAAAATCGTTTTCCGGGCTTATGAAAAAGGTCTCATCGTCATTACATTGAACGGAAATATTCTTCGGATCCAGCCGCCGCTCACCATCGAGCCGGAAACGCTGGACAAGGCTTTCGATATCTTGGAAGAAGCTGTCCAAGAATATCAGGAGGGACAGATACCCGACGACGTATTCCAGTACCGTCAGGGCTGGTAATATACTATTACAACTGCAGAGAGGGGGATTTCTTATGAAATCATTTTTTGAAGGGGGATTTGGCAAGTACGTTTTGCCTGGAATTATCTTACAATCCGTCTTAATTGGCGGCGGCTATGCTACAGGCCGTGAAATCGTGGAATACGGAGCCAAATTCGGCGCTTGGGGGTGGCTGTCCGGATTAGCGACATTTTTAGGATTTGCTGTCGTCAGCGTCCTGTCTTTTGAGCTCATTCGCCTGAGCAAAGTATACGACTACAAAAACTTTATCCGTCAGATCGCAGGGCCGTTATGCCATGTATTTGACGCAGTATACTGCCTTTTCATGGTGCTGATTATCGCCGTTATGTCCGCTGCCACCGGTTCTATCGTAGAAACGGTGCTGGGACTCAACTATTGGTACGGCGTTGTGGGCATTACCGCTATTGTCGGCATTCTTCACTTTTATGGTGAGCACCTGATCGAACGCTTTGAAACGCTGGGTACGGTTGCGCTCTATGCCGGCTATCTGCTGTTTTCTATCCTTGTTATCTCGCAGCGTTCCGACAATATCGCCCTGGTTTTTGCTTCGCAAGACACCAGCTTTGTACCGGACGCTACCGTTATGGACGCTCTTTGGGCCGGCGTATTATATATGGCCTACAATTTGGTCGTGCTGCCCGCGTCTTTCTTCACGCTCAAACGGCAGGAAACGCGCCGTCAGTCTGTGATCAGCGGAATCATCGCCGGACTGCTGATGACGATTCCCTGGTTCCTGACCTATTTCTCCGTCCTCGGCTTCTATCCGGACAGCTCCGTTGTCGGCGCCGCCGTTCCTTGGATGGTAATGATGCAGGCTTGCTCTGCCAGCCCGTGGATGCTTGTCGTTTTTGGCGTAGTTATGGGCTGGACGCTCATTGAAACCTCGACCGGCATCATTCATGCGCTCCTCGATCGGGTCAATACCGGACTGCAGGAAGCCAACCGCAGCGTCCTCACTCGTGCACAGCGCGGCTATATCACCATCGGTGTTCTCGTAACGTCCATGATCATGTCCCGCGTTGGCATTATCGATTTGATTGCAAAAGGCTACAACGCATTGTCCTATGCCTTTATCCTTATTTTCCTGATCCCGCTTCTGACCGTAGGCGTATATAAAATCCGTCAGAAACGGAAACTGGAATTGGCCGCCGTACCGGTTTATGCGGAAACGCAGACCAATCCGGCCGCTATTGATTTCTAATAGGTTACACCCATACCGCCATGCAAACCGAACATGGCGGTATTTTTTTGCGCTGCAGCGGTATCTGCGCATTCTCGTTCCTTCCCGCTTGAAAAACCGCCGTATCCAGCCAGACAAATGCACAGTTTTCCAGCAATTCTCCCTTGCCACTGCCGCCTGCCGTACCAAAGAGGTCATCTGCACCGGCATTCCGCTAAGAACGGGAACACCTACTGCCAAATTCACCGGACTTCCTTTTTAGATGCCGGCTCCCACAACCGAATACCGCCCCGCCAACTTTCGCGGCAGCCGCAATCGATCGGCTGCGCTTATGAAAAAGGCTTCGGAGAATAGTGTACTCCGAAGCCTTTTATTTTATTCTATCTTAACCGCCATGCTGATACCGGCTCTGCACATAGTGCCGAAACCGTTCGAGCAGGGCCCCTTTTTCCTCGCTGTCATGATAATACAGTACCGTTTCTCTTGTGACCGGCCGTCCCTTTTCATCTAATACCGGCAGCGTTTTTACTCCCTTTCCCCGAATATGGATACGGGGCACCAGGCTCCACCCGAGCCCGCAGGCAATCATTTGCAGACACGCATCGATCGAATCCACCATCATTACCCGATACGGCTGCCGGTCAAAATGGCGATTCCACCAATAAATCTGCCGTTTAATCTCCTTTGTAAAAATCAGCGATTCATACTGTACCCAGGAAAGACTCGGCAGATCCTTCAAGTCCATATGCGGCGGAACCGCCAATACCCATGGCTCTTTCTCCAAATACAGCCGATGTTCCCCTTCCATGCCGTCGCCGCGGCATATAACCGCGTCCAGCTTTCGTTCCGCAAATAGCTTGGGCAGATACAGCGTACTCGATCCTACCTCGATCTGCAGATGAATCTCCGGATACGCCGCTTTCCAGCCTTTGAGCAGCCCGCCCAGCCGGTACTTTGCCACTACGGACGACACCCCAACGCGCAGTGTGCCGGAAAGCGGCGTTCTCAGCGCCCGCAGCTCGCTGCGGACCTGTTTCCATTCTGCCTGCATCTTCCGGGCATATTGAACAAGCCGTTCTCCGGCCAGCGTAAACGATACCCCCTTTGCATGCCGCACCAACAGCGGCATACCGATTTCCTTTTCCAAATTTGCCAGCCGGTAACTGAGCGTAGACTGCGCAATAAACAGCCGCTCTGCGGCACGGCTCAAACTTTTTTCCTCTTCTACGGCAATCAATATTTCCCAATCCCGATATTCCATAGCACCCTCTCCTATCGAATATTTCGATACCTATTATATCAAAAATCAGTAATTTTTTTCTACTGAAAATCCGAGTATACTTACGGTAATCAAGAGCCCAGCCGGCTTTTTAGCGGAATGATTTAGGGGGAGGGAAACATATGACAACAGACACGCGCCGCCGATTTTGGCAAACACACTGCGGCGATTTAGAGGATCTTACCCGCTTTCTTTTTACCCATCCGGAACCGGGATTTAAAGAAACGCAGGCCGCAGCCGCCATCACGGCATTATTGGAACAAGACGGATTTACCGTAACCCGGGGATACGGCGGATTGGACACCGCCTTTGCCGCTTCCAAACAATACGGAACCGGCGGTCCGCATATCGGCCTTCTCTGCGAATACGATGCCCTGCCAAACTTTGGCCACGGCTGCGCGCACCATTTACAGCCAGCCTGTATGATAGGCGCGGCGCGCATCTTGGAACACTTAGCTCCCAAAAACGGTTATACCTTGTCCATCATCGGCACACCGGCCGAAGAATCTGCCGAAGGCGGCAAACATATCATGATCCGAAACGGCGCATTTCGCGAACTGGACGTCGCCCTCATGATGCATGGCTCCGACTGCACGACAACCGATGTCCGCTCCCTGGCCTGCATCGAAATGGACGTTACCTTCCATGGTACCGCCTCCCATGCTGCGATTGCGCCGGAACTAGGGAGAAGCGCATTAGAAGCTGCAATTCTTACTACCAATGGGCTGGCCTTTCTGCGCGGCCACGTAAAAGACGATGTCCGCATTCACTACATGATAAAAAACGGCGGTTCCGCCGTCAATATCGTAGCCGATACAGCCGTACTCACCGTAGAACTGAGAGCAGGCACCAGCGCCTATCTCCATGAACTGCTGGAATGGTTCTATCGAATTCTGGACGGCGCCTGCCTCATGACCGGCACGACGCACACCCTTTGCGCCAACAGCGAATTCTTGAATAAGATTCCCGTCCTTTCCCTCAACGACCTGCTCATGAAACACGCCCACACCCTGCAGGCTCCGGCTATCACGCCGCCTAGAGAAAAGACCGGCTCTACCGATTTTGCCGCCGTCATGCACTTGGTGCCCGGCTCTTCTATCCGCGTCGCATTTATTCAAAAAGGCATTACGGCCCATACCCAGGAATGGCTGGATCAGGGGCTGTCCGACGCTGCGCTGGACGCCAGCCGCATCGGAGCGGAAATCCTCGCCTATTCCTGCCGGGACTTGATAGACGATCCCGCTCTGCTGTCTCGTATTCAGGCGGACTATGCACAAGAAAAAGCAGCTATGCTGCAAAAATAAGGAGGTATTCTCATGACAAACGACACGCAAAAACCAACCACAGCCAAACCCAAACTGCCTTTGTTAGGCGCAATATTTCTCCTATTCTCGCTGCTCTTTTTCTCCGGCCTCTTTGCCAATACGAAAGATTGGACGCAAGCCCTGGACTACACAGCGATCTTGGGGAATTTTGGTACGATGAAAGCGCCTACCGCTACCTTTAGAGGCATCGGCGGCACCGGCGTATCCGCCGGCTTTCTGCTTGCCCTCGGCCTGATCCCCGGCACCATGCTCGCTGTCGGCGTCGTCAATATCGTTGAAAAAACCGGCGGCCTGGACATTGCACACCGCTTCCTTACGCCGATTCTTAAACCGCTGATGGGCATTCCCGGCATCTGCACCCTGGCGCTGATCTCCAGCCTGCAGAGCACAGACGCCGGCGCCGGCATGACCAAAGCCTTGTACGACGACGGGAAAATCACAGATAAAGAACGTACCATCTTCGTCATGTTCCAATTTTCCGGCGCAGCCCTGATCGGGAATTTCATGGCGATCGGCGCAGCCGTATTCGGCATTATCGAAGTACCCGTGCTCGTACCGCTTACCCTGCTGTTTTTACTCAAACTATTCGGCGCCAACCTGATCCGGCTCCTGCTCAGCCGCACAGAATCCGCGTCTAAGGAGGCATAACCCATGAAAGAAAGCAAACCGACCCGCAATATCATCACCCTTTTTGTAGAAGGCGCCCGCGACGGCTGGAAAATCGGCATCAACAACATCATGCCCAACGTCATCTTTGCTTTCGCTATTATCAAAATCCTGCAAGTTACCGGCTTTATGGATATCATCAGCGCCGTATTCACCCCGATCATGACGGTCTGGGGCCTGCCGGGCGAAGCCATCATGGTAACGGTTGCCGCGCTCATGTCCATGGGCGGCGCTACCGGAGTAATGGTAGGTCTGTTAAACGACGGCCTCTTGACGCCGCGGGACGTTACCATCCTGCTTCCGGCCATTTTTATCTGCGGCGGACAGCTGCAAAACCTTGGCCGTTTGCTTGGCACGTCCGATGTCAACCCGAAATACTATCTCCCCCTCTTTCTTACCACGATCATCAACGGCCTTCTGGCATTGACCATCATGGCATTCATTTTATCCGTTTTCTATTGATCCCTATCTAAGGAGGCATTTTTATGAAACATACCGATCTATATACCCGCTGCGAAGCAGCCCTTCCGGAATTCATCGACTTTTGGCGAACGATTGTAAATATCGACACCGGCTCGCGATACGGTGAAGGCATCAACCAGATGGCGCAGATCGTTGCGGCAGCGTTTGAAGAACTCGGCGCGGCGGTTACCAAAATCCCATGCCAAAATCCCCAGGACGGCACCCATGTCCTCGTGCAGTTTAAAGGCTCCGGCAAAGGGAAACTCCTTGCCATGGCGCATATGGATACCGTTTTTACTCCCGGCACGGCAGCCGAACGGCCATTTACCATCGATGGCGAATGGGTTCGCGGCCCCGGCGTATCCGACTGCAAAGGCAGCGTCGCCCTGGCGCTGTTTACCATGAAACAGCTCTGCGCCATGGATTTTCATGATTACGACACCCTTACCTTCTTTTTCAACTGCGACGAAGAAATCGGCTCGCCCGATTCCCATGACCTGCTGCAGACACTGGCAAAAGAACACCATGCTGCCCTCTGCATGGAGCCGGGACAAGTAGGCGACGGCGTCGTCATGTGGCGAAAAGGCTCGGCCAATCTGATCGTTGAAGTGACCGGCGTAGAATCCCATGCCGGAAGCAATCCGGAAAATGGCCGCAACGCCCTTGTCGAACTGACCTATCAAATCCAAAAACTCATGACGCTGGAAAACCCGGACAAACAAACCACCGTCAACTTTACCGTCTGCTCCAGCGGCTGCAAAACCAATGTCATTCCCAACTATGCCAAAGCGATTGCCGATGTCCGCGTCATGTACAGCGAAGAACTCGATCGCCTCGAAGCGGAAGCGCAAACACTCGCTGCAACCACCACGGTTCCGGACACGACGGTCCGCGTTACCCTAAAACGGGATAACCCGCCGTTCGGCAAAAACGAAGGGACGGACAAACTCATTGCCATCCTGCAAACACTGTATAAAGAACTGGATAAAGATCTGATTGCAATCGGCGCCGGCGACGCCTCTGATGCCAACTGGGTGCCTGCAGCCGCATCACTGCCGTAGACGGTCTGGGCCCCGTAAAAGGCGGAAAAAAACATACGGCCCAAGAATGCACCCGCTTAGACAGCGTCGTTCCCCGCATGTATCTTATGGCTCGAACCCTGATGACACTCGGCCACAACCCAAATCTATAACTCTTCTCCGCTCATTCCATAAGAGAGAATTTCACTGCAAGAACGCGTTAGATTTTAGGGAGAGTACATGCTGGTGCAATCTACCAAATAGACCGATTACGTTATATACTCTTTATCTTTTGGAAACACATTGGCACATACCGCTTCAGCCAACTCCACCAATCAGCGACACAACAAAAAACGACTTTGGCTTTCCATTACCAAAGTCGTTTTTCATTTTCTCTATTTCAAAATTTCATGACTTACCATCATGCGCTCAATCGCTTTTTCATCAACGGCATACTCTACGCCATTCGTTTCATCAGGCACCACGATCGTACACCGCGGCGTAATATCCACATAAGGAATGGTAATATCTTCATTGAAATATCGGCTGCTGGCCGCAATATCATGTGCCAATTCCGTAAAGCCCGGCAAGCTGGCAAAAGAAATATTCTGTACCCGGCCAATTCCCAGCTCCGTCATACCGCCGCACCATACCGGAATTCCATGTTCCACACACAAATCGTGGATTCGTTTGGCTTCATACAGCCCGCCGCAGCGGCTCGATTTGATATTAATGACTTTGCAGCTTCCCAACTTAATTGCCGCCTTGGCGCTCTCATAACTAACGATGCTTTCGTCCAGACATATCGGCGTCTGAATCTCCTTCTGCAATACCGCATGATCTACAATATCATCTTCCCCCAGCGGCTGCTCGATATACTGCAAATTAAACTCGTCCATCGCTTTGAACGTATCGATATCATCTAAGGTATACGCCGAATTCGCGTCTACAGTCATCGTAATATCCGGAAAATGCTTCCGCACTTCCCTCAGCATTTCCAAATCATGGCCCGGTTTGATTTTCAATTTTGTCCGATGATAGCCAAGGCCTAAATAGTATTCAATTCGATGCAGCAGATCGGTTACCGACTTTTCCATACCCAAGCTAACGCCAACTTTTACCTCGTCCTGCGTGCCGCCCAGCAAGGTTTTCAGCGATTTGTTTTCCCGCTGCCGCAAAATTTCCCACAGCGCGTTTTCCACCGCCGCCTTCGCCAGACGATTGCCGATAATAAACGACATGCTCTTCATAAATGCTTCCGGACTCTCGATATCCTGATGCAAAATACGCGGCGCAATCATATTCTTGATCACATGGAAACATGTGCCATTATCTTCCGGATTATAAAACGGTCCGTAAAACGCCTTGCACTCCCCATACCCAATCAGGCCTTCGGAATACACCTTGACCAACAACGCATCCCTGGTCTCAAACCGGGTAAAACTCGTTTCAAAAGGATGTGCAAACGGATTCTGCACCCGAATAATATCAATTCGATCAATTCTCATACCCAACCCCTCCTAACAAATACTACCCTAATTATACCGCACAGCCTCTGTCCTGAATATGACTTTATTATAAAAAAATTAAAAAGAGCAGACAAATTACATTTGTCTGCTCTTTCCCCTTAATGCTCGTTTACTTTATTCTATTTTTTACATTTAATAAGCAATCCAGTAAATCTCATATTGTTGACACTATAAAAATTGACATTAGAAGAAGAGACAGATACTGGTTCCCAGATTTCATTCCCACTTTCATCATAAGGGTTATTGGAGTCAATTACCTCTATCCCATTCTCCGCTGCACGAGCCACCATATAATGCAGGCTAGAAAGTTTATCCATTATATATTGGGTATCCCCTTCTATTGGTTTAAAACCTTCTCGAACCTTATTTTTCATTAGGTCCACTAACTTTTTATCCTCAAACAGCCCTGTTGGATACCATAAAGTAATCGCATAATCATCAATTAACTGTTCCAGAGATTCTGTATATTTCTGATAATTTTCTCCGCGCTTGATAAGAAAAAGATCTACTAAATTTTTCATATTATCATCTAGCTTTTCAGGAATATAAATTTCAGCGTCTTTTAAATTTTCCTTTAAGTACTTCTTTATCTCTATCGGATCAGATCCCGTTCCCCCAGAAAACTGTACTTTATTAAATATTTCATTGATTTTTTCAACTATAGGTACCTGTACCTCTTTTCCTTTTTCTTTTTCTATAAAGTACGTATAGTACGCCGTAGCATAAGCTCCGCACGTTGGTCCTTTCTGCTTTGGCAGCCTCGCCATATTTCCAACTCCTTTCTTGACTTACATTATTTCACCGTCAATTCCATCATTTTTAAATACTGCTCATACTGCTTTCTATAGAACTCCTCTAAAAAACGGATAAAGAAATCGCTGATGATTTCAACTGTTTTATCCTTCATCCGGCTTTGCATCATCATCATCATTTCTTTATCTGCAGTAAACTCATAGGTTCGATAATGTGTATCCAAATGTGTTTCTACCGTTCCCCCACAAAGCGATTTTACCTCTGTATTTTGCATCTTCATTACAAACTCAACGATACGCATTGAAATCGTCTTTTCCTGATATGCAGTAAGTACGCCAAAATAGGTAAAATCTCTATTGGTTTTGCTGTATGAAAGCAGGTTTCCATTCGTTCCGCCCTCTTTTAACGCAGCAATAACCGCATTCTTTAAATCAGGAACCCCTTTAATATTTACAATACTCTCCACAACATCTGCATTAGCTTGAAGTGTAAATTTATCATTTTTATAATCCTGTTCCTGCATCTGTTCAAAGTTAAAGAAGGGGAATGGAAACTTCACGAAACCGTTAACCCAAGCATCGCAATTCTTTAAAGCATCTACTGCAGAAATATTATTCTTCGCTGCCGCATCGGTAATGCTTTTTTGAATCATATTTTTGCATACAGAGACAATTAATGAGCAGCCTTTGTACTCTTCATCAGACATAGTATCTTTAACACTAACATTTAGAAGCTCAGGAATAGACATTTCACTTTTTGACACGTCCCCATTCGCAGCCAGCATCATACGACTCATACCGGTCGACTTCTTTTCTAATGCGTTGCAAAATACACCCATTTCTTCGTTTGTATAGATATCATATAAGTTCATCTGCTCAACAACCTCCGTATATAATTTTTTTCAGGATCCCTTAATTCCCATTATATGCTTTCCCCGATTTTAATCAATAGCAAAATCTATATTTATGCAATTCTTTTTAAATAATATAGATTATATTCACTATCTTTATAACAAATATATTTCATTATCTTTCTATATAGAAACTTAACAACTATTTCATGAATTTTAATCTTTTATTTTCTCTATATATTCATCTCATATATCAGCAGACACTTATGCAGCATTCTTAGTAGCTCTTATTCTATAACTAATTCCACTCATATAAAAAAGACAGCGGAACTAAATTTCTGCTGTCTTTTTTATATGAGTCTATTTTTCTACGCAAACATTCCTATAGGAACCATCTAAAATATGCTGCCACCAATCGGTATTTTCTCCATACCACCGTATCGTTTTGGCGATCCCTTCATCAAAAGATATCTTAGGCAGCCATATTTAATCCATCAACAATTTTCTATCCAAATTTTCTTACCAAAAATTCTTTTATTTTCTTTGGCCAATTAACCTTTTCTAAAGACACTACCGGCACTTCAATATACTTTAATTGCTGCTGTTCCAGCCATACATTAAAAAGCCGTTCACTTAAAAACCCAAAAACTCTCGCCTGATATACATCATATTTCGAAATATCAATACGTTCCTCTAGCTTGAATAAAATCGAAAACAACCAAGAACAATACGCATGAAACTGTTCCTGTTTCATCACAAACATATTAAAAATATAGAGACTTCGCCGGTTCATCACACTCCTAAAAGCATATATATACTCTGGAAATCTTTCCCCTATAATTTTTTCCACTTCATCCAAGTCTCGTTTATAATGTGCATGCTCATATTGACTTCGCACGGTTTCTATGTAATATCGCCGTCTCCTTGGCAATATTACGTCATATTTTTCCAGCAGCAGCTCATAATCCGCCTTCTGAAATATTTTTCTCGCTCGTTCTTCTGGCAAATCTCCCCCACAAGGAATCCCAAAATACCGTCTATAATGGCACAGACCAATGTATTCCGTTTCCAAATTTTTCCACGCCCAATATAAGCCAGTCAATTCACAAAAATTTTTATTCTTTTCAGAAATCGAATCTCCCTCATCATCACCGAAATACCCTAAAGACAACTTTCCAGCTTTTCCTACGTGCAGCGGCATATATATGGGGTCCTGCGGCATCCAGTAGGGCTTATGCGTCGCCACTAAAATTTTAATTTTCACGCTAATTCCTTTCTTACCACCGCTAATGCCTGCGCTACTGTTTTATCCATGTCATTGTATTGATACGATCCCAGCCGTCCTCCAAAAATAATATTCCTCTTTTCTTTTGCCAATTCTGCATACTCTTGATATAACTCCTGATTCTTTTCGTCGTTGACTGGATAATACGCGTCCTCACCAGGATGCCATTCTTGCGGATATTCCCTGCTAATCCAAGTGATCGGCTGCAATCCAAACGTAAAGTGCTTATGCTCAATGATCCGAGTATACGGAATTTCTCGTTCCGTATAGTTTACAACCGCTGCGCCCTGATAATTTTCCATTTCCAACCGCTCGGTTTCAAACCGCAGTCCTCTATATTCTAAAGTCCCCTTACAATACCCAAAATACTCATCAATCGGTCCAGTATAAATAATTTTTTCCGCCATCGCTTCATATGTTTCTCGTTCTTTTAAAAAATCCGTACAAAGCCGCACTTCAATACCCGACAACAAGGTTTCAACCAGTTTTGTGTATCCATCTACCGGAATTCCCTGATACCGATCGTTAAAATAATTATTATCATACGTATACCGAACCGGAAGCCGCTTAATAATGAATGCCGGCAAATCCCGGCAGCTTCTCCCCCATTGCTTTTCCGTATATCCTTTAATCAACTTTTCATAAATATCTACTCCAACGAGGGAAATCGCTTGTTCTTCTAAATTACGAGGTGCGCCTTTCACTACGTTACGCTGTTCTTCAATCTTTCTCTGTGCTTCTTCCGGCGAAAATATGCCCCACATCCTACTGAATGTATTCATATTAAATGGCAAATTATATACTTCTTCTTTATACCTGGCAATCGGCGCATTAATGTAATGGTTAAACCTCGCAAACCGCTGCACATACTGCCAAACATCTTCATTACTCGTATGAAAGATATGCGCACCATACCGATGGATCTGTATACCGTCCCGTTCCTCACTGTATACATTTCCACCAATATGATCCCTCCGTTCTATAACCAAGCAGGAACACCCCGCATCAGTAAGCTCTCGTGCAGCAGTACTGCCAAATAGTCCGCTCCCAACAATAATATAATCATACTGCTTCATTCCGTTTTACCTCCATCCATTTTTCAATGCCTTTCATCGGTTGAAATAGCCAGCGCAGACCGCCTAACTTCAAGCAAATCCGATAAACCATTATCGGAATGATTACACCCATTGTCATACCCAGAAAAATATATAACCAAAGTTCATAATTATGCAAATATCGTAATATTACCCTTGTTCCTGCCGTAAAATAGCAGTGCAGCACATACACAGGCAAACAATATTTTCCTATCCATACACACAGCGGATTCGTCATCACATTCCCCCAACATCCCATCGCAAAACAAACTAACGAAATTGTCGTAGCTAAACATATTTTCTGTACCGCAGCCCAGGGAATAACGCTGCATAAAATACCTCCTCCAAGAATACAGCCCCACATATACCACTTCGGCATCCGCGAAACATACAGAAAACCACCAAGTAAAAAGAAGAAGAAATACTGCGCGGCTCTAGATATTTCCATCCAATATATCGAAGTGGAAAATCCCAGGATGGATACTAAAAACGCAATTCCCACTTTCCATTTAAACGCAATATCATTTACCAGATAAGAAATACCATAACAAATAGCTAATACATATAAATACCAATAAGGGGGCACCGTCAACGCTGGCAACATCCATATATTTTCTACCGACATTTGTTGGTTGACATATCCCTTTAGTCCAATTTGCACACAAATTTGCAATATAGAAAAGATAAAGTACAGAGCGCCTATATTCATCATCTTTCTTCGAACTTTTTTCGCAGAAGCTCCCTGATAAGATACTTGAAATACATATCCGCTCAACATAAAAAACAACGGCATATGAAATGAATAGATACCTTCAAAAACAAGCAGCATTTCATTTCGATACGCTGGAAACAACCGTGCATCCAAGTACCCGCCTAAACAATGCCCCAATATAACCAATAACATGGCAAACCCTTTTAACCCATCTATCCAGCGTATAGTCTTCTGCTCCTGACCTTCCATTTAAACGCCCTCTCTTTTCATCTTCTTTCCACAATTTTTTATATTCTATCCGATACATACTCAAAGTATATATTCATTTGTATTATTTTTTATTCACATATAAGTATTATAGCATATTAAAATTTACATGCTATAACCAGCTAAAGTACAATAAGTTTCTCAAAAACAAAAAAGACATGAATTGCAGATCTCTGGCACCATGAAGTATGCGCGCAAGGAGCAGTGCCAAGGCTACCGCAACGGGCACTACAGCCGCAAACTCACTACTACTTCTGGGAAGGTCACCTAAAAAGTACCCAAACTTAAAGGAACCTCCTTTGAAATAGCCATCATTGAGCTGTACCATCGCCGTAGAAGCAGCGTGAAAGAAGCAGTCATTAAAATGTATCTGGCAGGAGTATCTGTCCCGCATATGGAAAGCGCCCCGCGAGAAAGTCAGGGCAGTGGTAGAAGAACTACGCTCTATGAAGCTGAGCGAAGCCGCTAAGAAGGTAGAGGAGAGCATCGAAGAAACGCTGACTTACTGCGACTTTCCCAGCGAACACTGGACTCGTATCCGCACCAACAATGTCATTGAACGGCTGAACCGGGAAATCCGCCGCCGCACCCATGTGGTAGGGAGTTTTCCGGATGGTAATTCCGCCCTCATGCTGGTCTGTGCCCGGCTGCGCCATGTGGCCGGTACCCAGTGGGGCAACAAGAAGTACATGAACATGAAGCATTTGGCGGCGGTCCTTGAGGAGACCTCCATTGCGGGCTAATTTCATTTACACCCAAGCGCTGCAAACCAATTTGCGAAAAAAACTTGACACTACCACAAAAAGTAATTATACAATAAAATCCCCCCATTGTTTAGCCAGTATGATATATTGGCTAAACAATGGGGGGGATTTTAGAAACAAACTTCATTAATATAATTCTGAATAGATTTAGTCGTTGCGTCCATTTCAATAAAAACCTTCTGTAAGTCCTTATGAATATATTCTTCCTTCTTGATTACTTTTAAAAAGTGATCCGCACTCTTTCCATCTCCAAAATAAGTTGACTTAATCCTATATCCATCTATATTTTCTATACAAGCTAAAATCTGAGATGTAACTTCTTTTGTATGCTGTATATTTTTCAATACATTTGGCAAATATCGTTTATTCTGCCTGGATCCTATATCTATTGCGGGAATTCCATAAACACAAGCCTCTCTAATTCCTGCACTAGAATTACCAATAATAAACTGGCTATTCTTTAATAATGTCAGAAAGTCTTCAAAAGGAAAGGATTTGCAGAGGAAAAAACGCTTTCTATCTTTTAAATTCTCAATTTCTCTTTGAATAATCTCTGTTCCATGATCATTATTTGGATAAATTACGACATAGTTTTTATCTGATTGAGATATTGCAGCTATCACCTGTTCAACAGCCCCCCGCAAATTATTTGAAGTCGTTACCGGATGATAAATTAGTATTCCATATTCTCGAAAGGGAATATTATAACGCTTTAAAACATAATCTATAGTTGGCAACTTTTCTGAAAGCATAATATCAATATCAGGTGAGCCAATAATATGAATACTATCTGCTCTTTCTCCAAGTTGAATTAAACGAAATTTTGCCTCTTCATTCGCTACAAAATGTAAACTGCTTAACTTAGATACTGAGTGTCGAATAAATTCATCTACAGTACCGGTTACCTCACCTCCTTCTATATGTATCACTCTAATATTATTAAGAATTCCAACAATTGCAGCTGCCAAAGGTTCAATTCTATCTCCATGCACAACAATAAAATCAGGGGTAGTTTCTTTTATAAATCGCGAAAAGTTCAATATTGTATAAGCAATATTCTCATCCATTTTATCCGAAAAAATCGGCATATACGGCGTATGAATATGCTTGTATCCATCTTCCACAATATCCTGATAGGTGAACCCATATTCTGGCAATAGATGCATTCCAGTTACATAAACATGCATGTCAATATCATCATCTTTATCACATATTTGCATCAAAGATTTTAATTTCCCATAATCTGCCCTAGTTCCACTTACAAAAACCAGTTTTATTTTTTCCATTTATAATCATCTACCATATCTTTTTTTATATGCGTATCTCTAGGTATATCAACTGTTGCTCTTTTACCTAACAATTCCTGATAATGCTCCGCTAAAATTTCTCCAGTACCTGGTCTCTTCACCCAAATATTCTTCGGTGTAAACTTTTCACCTTGCTTTATATCTGCAATCGATACTACTGTTGCAAAAGCAAAGTCAATTGTTACTTGTTCTTCCGGTAAAGGATTTTTGCTTCCTCCGCGCATAAGGAATATTTCACGCGTCCCTTGTATCAACTCTTTAAGCTCCGGTCCATCCATTGAACAAATAATATCATTTCCCACACGACTCTTTTTATCAGTAAAATGTCTTTCCACGATAGTTGCTCCTAAAGCAACAGCTGCCAATCCTGCATTATTGTTTAATGTATGATCTGATAATCCAACCGGAACATTAGGAAAACGTTTCATAATTTCTTCCATAGCCCCCAACCGTACTTGATGAGGAGCTGTCGGATATAAATTAGTTGTATGCAGTAATGCATAAGGAACAGCTTTACGCTCTAATATATTGACAGCTTTTTCTATAGATTCTATGGAGTTCATACCAGTTGATACTATCATCGGCTTACCAAACTCAGCTATATGCTCCAATAAAGGATAATTATTCATTTCTCCCGAACCAATTTTATATGCAGCTACCCCGAATTTTTCCAATCTATTTGCAGCTGCTCTAGAAAACGGAGTACTGATGAACACTAACCCTAGACTTTCCGTATACCGCATCAATTCTAACTCATCTTTTTCTGATAATGCACATTGAGCCATTACATCATATATTGAAACATTGGAATTGCCAGGAATAACATTTTTTGCTGCTCCACTCATTTCATCATCAATCACATGTGTTTGATGCTTTATAATTTTAGCCCCATAAAAAGCTGCACAATCCACCATTAACTTAGCAATCTCAAGAGATCCACCATGGTTTATCCCTATTTCAGGAATTATCAAAGGTTCGCAATCAAATCCAACCGAAATGTCCCCAATTTTAAACATTTTTGTTCTTTCCCTTTCTGATAAAGTTTTCAAACTGACACAATTTATATTCTTCATCTGTTAAAAATGGATACAAATTATCTATTGGTAACGAGAGCATTGTTCCATCATCTAGTTTTTTACTTGACATCTTAGGCCTAATTGGATCAATCTCACTCTGTACTAACTCCAACAATGCAGGACCTTTTTCATCAATCAACCACTTTAAAGCCTTATTAACTTCATTGCTTTGAGAAGCTTTAGCAAAAGGAATACCATAAGCATAAGCTATTTTTTCAAAAGAAGGAAAACTAATTCCGGAATCAATTGTACATCCTGTAAAAATACCATTAAAAAAATTTGTTTGAGACTGCACAATTGCCTGATAAGAATTGTTATTGAAAACAACAATTTTTATAGGCAAATTATGATGCACTATGGTTTGTAGCTCTTGAATATTCATTTGAAAACTTCCATCACCGGTCATACAGTACACTATATTCTGTGAAGCAATACTTGCACCAATAGCTGCCGGAATATCGTATCCCATAGGCCCACAATTAACATTTCCATATACGCGTTGATTCCGTAATCGAACCCCTCTTTGTAAAAACGCAATTGCTGCACAATTATTTCCAACTACAGTAATAGAATTTTCTGGCGAATCTTGATAAAATGCATCTGCAACCTGATATGCACTAATTGCTTTTCCGTCATATTTGAATTCATCACAAAATTTTTCTTTTAAGAATCTACAATAATCAAGCCATTCTTCTTTTATATCCATATTAACCTCTAAGTCTCTTGCAACTAGACATTCTATTATATCTTTAACGTCTCCACATATAGGGAAGTCAATATGAATTGTCGGCTTCTTCAATTCTTCTTCATCTATATCAATTACAATTTTTTTCGACTTTGTAGAAAATCTTTCAAAATTAAAGCCAATCTGTTTAAATGAAAAACGACATCCAAAGGATACTATCAAGTCAGCATTCTGAATAATAAAGTTTCCCACTCGTCCACCAAAACTGCCAAACATTCCAAAATAATATTCTTCATCTACAGCCATAATATCAGAAATGCTCGTTGGACAAATTACTGGTATCTTCCATTTTTCAACAAGTTGATAAAACGGTTCTAATATCCCAGCTGTTCTCATCGCGGAACCCGCAATCAAGACAGGTCTTTTCGCTTTTTTAATTTCTTCTGCAATACTTTCTATTTTATCACTCCGAATTTTCTCCACTTTAGGTGGTACAAATTCTCTCAATTCATCTGTTTCAATTATTTTCCCTTGAATATCAAGAGGTATATCTATCCAGCATGGACCTTTACGCCCATTTTTAGCTAAATATATCGCTTTTCCCAAATGATATTTTATAGAGTTAGCATCCGTGATCATTACTGCATACTTTGTCATAGGAGCAATCGCCTTTACAATTTGAAACTCTTGTTCTCCAAATTGTCTCAAATTCAAACCAGTGCTACTAACAGTTATATCACTTCTTACCTGCCCTGAAATTACAAGCATCGGTAAATTATCCAGATAAGCACATAAAACACCTGTAACTGCATTTGTACCACCAGGTCCGCTAGTTACACATACTGCAGCCATATTATTATTTATACGGCTATAACTTTCTGCTGCAATCGCACACGCTTGTTCATGATGGTTATATACTACATTCAAATTTTCATTAGTTCCAAAAGCATTATTTAAATGCATTGCCATTCCACCAACAACCGAAAAAATTTGTGTAATTCCATTTTCAGCTAAATAATCTGCAATAAAATCTGCAACTCGTTGTTTCAACTCTGCTCATCCTTTCACAATTTAATTACAACTAAGTATCTTTTACTAAACTTGCACTGTGCTTCTATTGAGCATTTTAAAATTTCATATTTCTTTTGCAAAGAGTCTAGTATTAAAAGATCCTTGGTTTCAAGAAAAACAAATCTTTTAGCATAATCGGTCATACGTTTTATACTATCCACATTCTCATCTGTAAAGTCTACTAAGTCAATATTTATAATAAAATCAAATTTTTTATCATTTGGAGCTGCACTTAACATTTCCATGCTCGAATCTTCAATGCAATTTATTTTAGTAATATGCTCTCTATCAGATTCAGTCACTAGTGATATAACAGAGAAGCCGGCTCTATAAAAATTTCTACCAAACCATCCACTGTTATATCCCATATCAAGTACATCTCCCTCATATATATCTTGTTCAACTAAAAATTGAAATATTGTATCAAGCCTCGTTTTATACATATTTTCTGTAATAGAAGGTTTTAAATAATATAAAGGATGTAAAATAGGAGTAATAAAAGTCTCTTTATTATCAAAAAAAACTTTACCTTTATTGATCCATTCCTTATATTGCTCAACAGGCATAGAACAAGGTATAAATCGAAAGCCATGAGAATATAAAAATAACGTTCTATGCATACCATCCTTAATCAAAAAGATTCCATTTTTCTTAATTACTGTTACAGGATGCCGCACAAAAAAATCTGGATCCATTGCCAAAGCCTGCGTCATATAACGATAAATTTTTAATCGGCCATCAAGAATGCGTATTTTTTCTTTTTCCATTTCTTTTTTTGGCAACGTCGCCTGAGTTTTACACGCATATTGCCAAAATAACTCTAAATTTCCATCAAGTCTACCTCGGAAGCATTCAAACATTGATAATACTTGCTGCTGCATTATTACAGGCTTTTCATCAGCATACAATAATTCTATAGGTATATAAGCAGTAATATAATCATTATCATAACTGATAAAACCATTATCTTGAAAAATGGCTGTTTCATCTTCCCATACTTCGAATTCTGCCCCCAAAATCATTTGCGCATTAAAATCGTCATTGAAAGAAGCTATTATATCATACAAATTATTGACTTTATATTTATTCTCATCTTTTAATATATTGCGTTTACAAATAATTCTTGAAAAACCTGCACTTAATAAAGCATTTTTAACCTCACTGTGGTCAAAAGGATTAATAAGTGAAATAATAACAATAGCCTCTTTGTCTGCATCAGTAAAATTTAAAGCTTTTTTAAATGGGATAATTTCTACATTACGATAATATGGAACAGAAAATTCACTATTATCAAAAAAGCCTTGGACAGTAAATCCCGAATCTATCAATCTATCACAAATATGTCTTCCTACAAGACCCGCACCGAATATAAAAAATTTATCATCCTTTTTTACTTTATGAAACTTCATCTATATCCTCTTTCAACTATATCCTATCATTTAAATATATTGTGCTAAAAATGATCTATAATCAGGTTTAATCGTAAATGATTCAATATTAATATTATGCATTTCACATTCAATTTTTTTCAAAAGCATTCCAATGTATTCATTAAGTGCTTTATCATTATTCACTACAGAATAAGAATTTTTATCCCCATATTCTTGATGATATTTTAAAATACTCAACATCTTTATTCTTTCTTTTCCAAAATGAAATTTCTCTATCATTTTCTTTAAACTTAAGTAAGGGTATGTATGATTTTCTAAAATCCATAACATACTATTTAAATTATGGCTCTATCACAACAAATGGTTGATTTTGACGAGAAATAGCGTATAATAATAGTA
>OHAY01000621.1_pt1 | contig 36305 bp, 26 predicted proteins | sample 1577191 | NCBI WGS metagenome assembly OHAY01 (sample SAMEA3541504, study PRJEB24748) | human gut metagenome | biome: human gut; feature: human-associated habitat; material: faeces | place: China | collected 2012 | reverse complement strand
AATCCATATCTACTCGAATAAGAGAGAGGACGCCGCCGGGAATATAATGGTTCACATATCGGTCCACTTCATCAAACCGATGCGTGCCAAACCGGCTGCTCCGTTCTTCATACGAACGCAGGCGGACAGACACCGTTCCATCGGGCACATCGACCGGCGTAGTCGTGTATTCCTGCATATAAGGAACCAGAAGAGCCTGTCCGTAAGGCGCATACATAGCGCCGGCTTCTTCCAGCGACGCAGGCGGCGTGCCAAAATTGCGGGAATCCGCCAGCGCCGTATTTTTGATCTTTTTCACCTTATTGGATAAATAGGCGGCCGCATCAAAATCCTGACTGCCGTTGCCGTCCGGCATGACGATGATCGTCTGGATATTGCGGAAATCAGCGTCCGGCGCCACATATACGCCGCCGGCGCCCAGCGCGGTTCCTGCCAATGCCAGCAGTAAACCGGCGGCAGCACTCATTTTTTTCCATAATTGTATCATAATAAACCTCCTTTATAATGGGGATGTTACGCCGGTGCCGTCAAAGGCAGGGATAAATTTCCGTTCATCGGCGCCTTCTTCCTGGACAAATCCGTCTTCAATAGAAGATGAGAATAAATACGTTTCTGCTTCCTGATACTCGTCCGCAGTAAGCCGGCGATTCAGTTCCGGATAGCGATTCGCTTGCCCGCAGGGAACGTACTGCCGCATCAGGCTAAACAGTACCTGCCCTTCGTCAAACCGGTTTGCCACCCAGTCGATGACACGCTTGGTATTTTCCAAAGCGCCGGGAAGAATCAGATGACGGATAACGACGCCGGAGATCAGCATGCCTTCACCGTCCAGCTGATAGGCGCCGCGCTGCCGAAACATTTCCTCAATAGCCGCGATCGCTGTTTCCCGATAATCCGGGCAGCGGCTGTACCGCTTGGCCAGGGTGTTATCCCAATATTTGAAATCGGGAAGGAAAATTTGGATTTTGCCTTCCAGCATCTTCAGCGTATCCAGGGATTCGTAGCCGCCGCAGTTGTAAATCACAGGGACGGGAAGCGGTTCAGAAAGGCTTTCTGCAATGGCCTTGGCATAATGGGTCGGCGTGACCAGATTAATATTGTGCGCGCCTTGAGAAATGAGCTCGTCATAAATTTCCCGCAGCCGGGAAACGGATACTTCCTGACCGGATCGATTCAGGCTGATCATGCTGTTTTGACAAAACACGCAATGCATGTTGCAGCCGCTGAAAAATACGGTACCCGAACCGCGGCTGCCGCTGATGCACGGCTCTTCCCAGGCATGCAGCGCCGCTCTGGCGATGACCGGAAGCTGCGGACTTTGGCAAAATCCCGGCAAAGCGCCGCCGCAGTGAAGCGGGCGCAGAACGCCGCAGTTTCGCGGACAAAGAGTGCAAGGTTCCATAGCAAAACTCCTTAGCAGAAAATGATATATGTATAGTATACCGTAAAATAAGAAATGAATAAATACATAGGAGATAAAGAAAGATAGAGCAGAAAGCGCTGCGGCCGGTGTGCATGGCGGCGTCTTTTTTGGGCTTAGTATAGAGAGAAGAAATGCAGCCGAAAGCGCAGCAGCAAAAGGAAATGGGAATAGAAATGGCTCTGCCTTGCTTTTCCCAGCAGTCGTGCCATCTAGAGGAATACGGAGGATAGCTTATAGCGGAACTTCTTCGCTTGCCGTATAGGTGGAAGACAGGCAGATACTTGTTCTCTATGCGGCTCTCGCCGACGGCTTCTTCATGTTCTATATAAATAGAATGCTTAGCCATCGCCGATGCCAGCAATTATTCACCTCTGTTTTTCAACATATCCTCGGTAATATAGAAGGACGCGAGGGGAATTTAATAGCAGAACTTTTTCATATTTTGTATAGGCGAAATACCGGGTATTGTCGATTCCAGCAATTACTCACACCTGTTTTGGAGTATCCTCTGCAATATAGAAGGACGTGAGGGGGAACAGTCTATAGCGGAACTTCTTCACTTTTTGCATAAGTATGAAATACTTGGTATCGCCGATCCTTTGCTGCCTGATATCAAAACTAGAAATAAGAGGGATGATGGTTCTGGTCATGCACGCAGCGTATTTTTGCTGGCGGCGCTGACCCTTTTTTGTTTCCGGGGCAGGTGACGCAGGGAAGAAGCGGACACTGCATACCTGTGCTGGATAGACAAAACCACCCGCAATGAACGCCTCACAAAAAAGAGAAGGTTCATTACGAGTGGTTTAGAAAAGGTCAGTGTGCATAGTGATCAGCGCACATAATGGATATAATCGGGTTTGCGGCTGGCCCGCGGTTTGGGTTCATCTTTGCGGTAGCCGAGGATACAATGACCGATTCCGACATAATCGCCGGTAATGCCCCAGCTGCGAAGGAGCGCTTTGCCTTCTTCGGAATCAAATTCTTGCCGAGCCCGGTGGATCCAGCAGGAATCGACGCCCAGCGCATAGGCGGCATTCATCAGATTGCCCATTACCAGACTGCCGTCTTCTACTGCCGTAGGGCAGCTGCGGTCTGCCAATACGACCATAACGGCCGGCGCGCCATAAAACGGATCGCCGGAAGAACCCATGACGGCAGCGTTCATTGCCGACAGCTTCTTTACCATAGCGGGATCTTCCACGACAACAATGATCGGCGACTGCTTGCCCATGCCGCAAGGGGCATACGAACCGGCAGCCGCGATTTCTGCCAACACCTCAGACGGTACAGGCGTATCCAGATAGGACTTTACACTGCGCCGTTCCATCAATACACGCATTGTTTCATTCATAAGATCACCCTCCTTTACTTGTAGTATAGCACACCCAATAAAAACTGCCAGACTGGAAAACAGAAGAAATCAAAAGAGGGCTGACGCGGACTTTTCGTTACGGCCGGCAGACTTTACAGGGCACATAGCCCGACTGGACAGCGGCGCTGCGGCTCTCAAAATACACCTTATTGCTTTCATTCATCTTGTATACCCATCGGCACGTATCCTGATGAAACTTTCCGGTTCGGGAATTCCCGATATACGCGAAGGCGCAGACGGAAAGCAGCAGCGTAAAAATCAGGGCAAGCGGCAGGATTTTGGCAATAGCATGCATAGTATCCACTCCTTAGAATTTAGAATAGGGCAGTCATCCGTGCCGAACTCACCGGTGCCATGGCAGGCGGCAAAATAGATAATAGCAAATAAAAAGGCCTGAAGCACTGGCAGATCGGCTGTTTTATCGTAACAAAAAAATGGAATAAAAAAGTAATATAAATTCTAAATAGGCGGCTGTATTTTGCATAAAGTCTCTTTAGAACGTTCTGCATAGTTTTTTACTATGAGAAAAGACGATATTTTCTATTTCAAAAACAGGCGGCCTCTATGCTACTCTATAAAGTACTGTATATAAATAAAACGAACGAATAGGAGGAAGATAGATTGAAAGAAGGCGTGACCTATGAAGAATGCCGCGGCGGTTTGAGCGAAGCGCAATGGAAGGCGGCGATCCGGTTTGACAGTATGGACTGGGGCTGGATTATTATGAATATCGGCATGGCTATCGGCGCCGGCGTTGTCTTTTTACCGGTACAGGTAGGCATTGTCGGCACCTGGGTGTATTTGCTTTCCGCGCTCATCGGCTACCCGGCTCTTTATGCGTTCCAGCGGCTGTATATCAATACGCTGGCAGCATCGCCGAAATGTGAGGACTACCCGTCCGTTATTTCCGAATATCTGGGAAAAAACTGGGGGATATTGCTGGGAATTATTTATTTCATTATGATCCTTATCAGCGTCTTTTGTTATGCGACGGCCATTACCAATGACAGCGCGTCTTTTTTGTATACTTTCCGGATAACCGATACCGTCTTATCGGATCAGCCGCTGTATGGACTGGCGGTCATCTGCGGTTTAGTCGCCGTTGCATCGCAGGGAGAAAAGATCCTGTTCAAGATCTCTACCGGACTTGTACTCGTCAAACTCTTTGTGATCGCGGCGCTGGGCGTGATGATGATGTCCCGCTGGGATTTGGCAAATGTTCCATCTCTGCCAAGCCTGGCCGACGGTTTGTACCAGACGATGACCATTCTGCCGCTGACCTTAACCTCGATCCTGTTTATCCAGACGCTGAGTCCCATGGTCATATCGTACCGGGCGCATACGGTATCCCCGCAGGTCGCCTGGTATAAATCGCTGCGGGCGATGAATATTTCGTTTGCCGTACTGTTTACGGTGATTTTCTTTTTCTCCATTTCTTTTAATTTGGCTATGAGCCATGAACAGGCGGTGCTGGCGGCGGAACAAAATATCTCTGCAATGGCGATTGCAGCGCAGGAAATGGATGGCGAAACCATCAAGATTCTTGGCTTGATCCTCAATATATTTGCGATCATGACGGCGTTTTTCTCCGTATTTTTAGGCTTTAGAGAATCTTGTCAGGGAATCGCGATGAATTTACTGAGCCGGATCATGGAACCGGCGCGCATCCGCCGTGACTGGGTGCGGCAGGGAACGCTGGTATTTGGCGTGCTCGTGGCCTGGGGCGCGGTCGTGCTGAATCTGCCCGTCCTTCGCCTGCTGACCTATATGGGGCCGATTATGGGCATCATCGGCTGTTTTATCCCGGCGTATTTAGTATATAAAGTAGACTTTTTGAAACGGTTCCGCACGCCGGTGCTGTGGGGAATTCTCATAACGGGCATACTGCTGACCGTATCGCCGCTGTTTTAAATAAAAGCTAGATAGGCCGCTGTTGGGAATAATCCTGACTGCGGTTCCTATAGGAGCGATAAATATATCTCCGCATAACATCACCTGGAACTCTGCTGCATACATGGAGATGGCTGCAGATGCAGGTGGTCTCGGATAAGATAACGCGTACGATGCAGGCTGAATAAATTGGCAAAAGCAGAGAAGCCGCGGTAAAGAAGCGGCGCCAAAACGGCGATTTCCGCTGGCAGAAGCGGTTTGCAGTAAGGGAGCGGCAGCGATTTTCGGCAGGAAGATTCGGCATGCCAAAGAGCGGGCTTGCCGGACGCCGTTAAAAAGATAGCCCGGCCGGAGCCGGTCTGTTATAATAAAAGAATCGCAAGGGGCGGGAACGCCCTTTTTTTAGTACGAAAAGAGAAGGAAGGAATTTCCATGGAACGAAGTAAACGAAATATAGCCCTGTCGCTGGTAGTCGTCATGTTTTTGGCTGCGTTTGAAGGAACGGTGGTGGCTACGGCAGCGCCTGCTATCGTTGGCGATTTGCAGGGATTTGATCAGGTAAGCCGCATGTTTTCTTTTTACCTGCTGGCGGAAGCGGTGTCCACGCCGATCTATGGGAAACTGGCGGATATCTATGGAAGAAAACGCGTGCTTCTCAGCGGTATTTTTATTTTCCTTTGCGGCAGCCTGCTCTGCGGCTTGTCCCAGACGATGGGGCAGCTGGTAGCCTTCCGCGCCTTGCAGGGCTTGGGAGCCGGCTCCATCCTTACTATCACCTTTACCATCATCGGCGATATATTTACTCTCAAAGAGCGGTCTGTCGTGGCTGGCGTAGTCAGCACGGTCTGGGGCGTTGCCGGACTGGCAGGGCCGCTGCTGGGCGGACTGTGCATCGATATGCTAAGCTGGCATTGGATCTTTTTTATTAATATCCCCTTTTGCCTTCTGTGTATGGCGGCGCTGTACCGGTACCTTTCTGATCCGGTGCTTTCCAAACAAGTCCATATTGACTATGCCGGCAGCATCTTTTTGGCTGTAACCATCGTTTCCGTTCTTTATGCCATCGTGTCCGGCTACCAGGACGGCTCCTGGCAGTATGCGCTGGGGCTGGCGGTACTTTCCGGCTGGCTTTTTGTCAAAGCGGAGCAGCGCGCTAAGGATCCGATCCTGCCTTTTTCCATTCTGACCTGCCGGGCCAACTACATTACGGCGGTTACCTTTGGCGTCTCTATCCTGCTCATTGCCGCCAATGTCTATATTCCCTTGTATGTACAATCGGTATTAGGACAGAGCGCAACGGCGGCCGGCCTGATCATTACCGCCATGTCCATTTCCTGGTTTTTCGGCTCTGTAACCGTAGCGGGCCGCATGCAGCGCTGGGGCGGACGCACCGTGATTGCCATCGGGGCGGCGCTGCTGCTCTTCAGTTCCCTATTGCTGGCGAATGTGACGGAAGAAACATCGCTGTACTGGCTGGGAACGGTCAATTTTCTTTTTGGCATCGGCTTTTCCTACACGCTGAACACGATTACCTTTCTGGTGCAGGACTCCGTATCCTATGCGCAGCGGGGCGTGGCGGTCAGCGTCAATACCCTCACCCGCGCAGTCGGGCAGGCGCTGGGCGTCAGCTTTTTAGGCACCCTGATGAACCTTCGGATCGCCCAATACGGCCAGGATGCCGGCATATCGCTGGATGCGGTCAATCATATGCTCCAAAACAGCGTGTCCCTCACGGGCAGTATCCGGGACGCCGTCTTTGCCGGCCTGCACGAAATGTATCTGCTGCTGGCGGGATTGGCGGCGGGAATCGCCTTTTTGGTATGGCGCATGCCTGAAAGAGAAGATAAATCATAGTGCAGGCGTAATAAATATGTTAAAATAAGAACCAAATACACAGGGAGGGATGGAAGAATGAAAGAAGTATGGAAGCGTGTATTGGCAGCATGCCTGGTTCTGATAACCGGACTGCTGGCTGGCTGCGGCGGAAATAGCAGCAATGAAAAGAAAGTATCGGTAGGCATTTTGCGGCTTACCAGTTCCGCGCCATTATTTATTGCCTTGGACAAAGGATTTTTTAAAGACGAAGGGCTTCGGGTAGAACCGGAATGGTTTGACGCAGCCCAGCCGATTGCGGTGGCAACGGCTTCAAATAAAGTAGATGTCGGCGCAACCGGCATAACTGCCGGCTTATACAATATGGCGGCGCAAGGGCAGAAACTCTACATCGTAGCGGATAAAGGCCGGGAAGAAGCGGGCTATCCGTCCACTGCCGTCGTAGTAAACAAAAACGCTTACGAGAACGGCGTACGGTCCATCGCGGACTTAAAAGGGAAAAAAGTTGGGATAACCCAAATCGGCTCGACTTATCATTATATGCTGGGACGAATGCTTGAATTAGACGGGCTGCGGCTGATCGATACAGAACTCGTGCCGCTGGGCAAAGTGAGCGCCATGATGGCGGCGCTGCAGGCACAGCAAGTCGACGCTGTTCTGCTGAATGAACCGAACACGACAAAAGCCGTGCGGGAAGGCTATGCCGTTCAAATCCAGGCGGTAGGTGATAAAATGCCCTACCAGACTTCCGGGATATTCTACTCTCCGCAGTTTGCCAAAGATACCGACGCGGCGGTGCGTTTCATGAAAGCCTATATCAGAGCCTGCCGTTACTATTCCGACGCGATGCTCCAGAAAGAGCCGGGCGCCAACTATGACGAAGTGCTGTCGATCATTGCCAAATATACCAATATGCCCAAAGAAGATATCAAGAACGGCATACCGTATATCGATGCAAACGGTGAACTGCTGGCTTCGGATATTACAACGCAGCTCCATTGGTATGCCAGCCATGGCTTCCTGGAAAAACAGCTGGACGCAGATCAAGTGACCGACATGTCCTTCTGGAAACAGGCCATGGAAAAACTGCAATAGGAGCATTTATGAAATTAGTTATTGACCACGTAAGTAAAATCTATGAAACCGGCAAACAAGTCGTAACCGCGTTAGACGACGTCTCGCTGACCATCGGCGAAAAAGAATTCGTCGTTCTCGTCGGCCCGTCCGGATGCGGTAAATCAACCTTGCTCAACATGGCAGGCGGCCTGCTGGCGCCGACCGTGGGAGAGCTGTATTTTGAAGGCCTGCCGGAAGGCGTGGAGCCGGATATCGGCGTAGTCTTTCAGGAAATCGGCCTCTTGCCGTGGCGAAACGTATACGACAATATTGCGCTCGGCCTGGAAGCCAAAACGCTCCCGAAAGAAGAAAAAGACCGCCGTATCCGGGCAGAAATAGAACGGATCGGCCTGCAGGGATTTGAACAAGCCTATCCGCACGAACTATCCGGCGGCATGCGCCAGCGAGTAGGAATCGCGCGTGCCCTGGCGGTAGAGCCGGAACTCCTGCTGATGGACGAACCCTTTTCCGCGCTCGACGCCCAAACCAGGCAAATCATGCAGGAAGAACTGCTGCGAATCTGGGAGCAGCGCAAACTGACAACCCTGTATGTAACCCATACGATCAGCGAAGCCGTATACTTGGCGGATCGGGTCGTCGTGCTCAGCCGCCGTCCCGGCAGGATACGGGAAATCATTTCCATTGATATGCCGCGATTCGGGCGGCTGGACGAAGCCTATATCCAACAATTTAGAACTTATGAAACTCATATATGGAATCTTATTCGAGACGATGCGAACCAGGCGCTTCAGGAAGGGGTGGGGACATGCAAATAAAAACACCGATCACCTATCGCCTGGCGTACAGAGAACGGGCCGTGCCGGCATGGCATCTGGCTTTGGCAGCTTGCCTGCTGCTGGCCGGCTGGGAAGTGCTGGTCGATACGGACGTGATATCTGCGCTCTATTTGCCGGCGCCGACGGACATCCTGCAAGCGTTGGCGGATATGACGGCGGAAGGCGAACTGCGCATGAACCTGACTGCCAGCTTGTATCGGATATTCTGGGGATTTTTACTGGGGGCAGCTCCCGCACTGGTATTAGGTCTTCTCTTTGGCTGCTCCCGGCATATCGAAGCGCTGGGAAAACCATTGATTCACTCCCTGTACCCGATACCGAAAATCGCCTTGCTTCCCTTGATCATTCTCTGGCTGGGAATCGGCGAACTTTCCAAAGTAACGATCATCGCGCTGGGCGTATTTTTTCCGGTTATTATCAATACCTACAGCGGAGTAAAAAACGTTCCCGATATTTATATCCGTGTAGCTGCCACCTACAAACTGAGCCGCTATGCACTGATAACTAAAATTGTACTGCCTGCCGCGCTGCCGGCGATATTTTCCGGACTCAAACTGGCAGCCGGTTCGTCCCTGCTGCTGTTGGTAGCGGCGGAAATGATTGCGGCCAAAGAAGGGCTGGGCGCGCTGATTCTGCGGTACGGCGATCTGATGATAACGACAAAACTGATGGCTGGCGTTGCTGTTCTGTCTGCTTTAGGCGTGCTGTTTAATAAAGCGGTGGAATGGATAGAACGGCGAATCGTACGCTGGAAATAAAAGAATATAAACAACAGCAAAGATAAAAACCAGACTGTGTGCAGTCTGGTTTTTGTTTATCGGAATCATGCCGTTATTAGATCCGGAGGAACCGCTTCTGCATACACTGTGGAGAATTAAAACAGCAAATGCATAACCATTTTTCATAGCATAATATTTTGCGTATAAATAATTGATGAAAATGAAAAAATCTCCTTTATATAATAATAATAAGGAAATCCTGGCGCCAGGCAGAGAAAGAAATTTATAGTTATACCTCACAATAGGGAGAAATATGAATATATGGTATGAGGCGGTGAGATACGTCCTTTGCAATTTCAGAAACAACCTGCTATGATAGGAACCAATATGTCAGGACATAAAAATATAGGAAGGAAGCGGCCGCTCCCGAAAGGAGCCGTTTATGGAAAATAGAAACGAAGCAGCAGACAAAGAAATACAGGAAGCTGGATGTGCAGGATGAATTGCTCAAAAGCAATCAGCAGCTGAACCGGCTCGGTATGATTACATCCTATCTCAAGGATCATTATATGGAAGATATTTCGCTTGGAAAACTGGCGGGAATATTTGGATATTCGCCGTCTTATCTGTCAAAAATGTTTGCACGCTATGCGGGCATCAATTATAAGGATTATCTGCAAAATATCCGGTTAGAACATGCGGTAAAGGATTTGGAAAATACGGATAAGCAGATCGTGGATATTGCATTTGATCATGGATTTGCCAATAGTAAAGCGTTTACCAATCTGTTTCGCAAGCGGTATGGAATGCTGACGAGTGAATACCGAAAGCAGCTTGTTAAGAAAAAGCAGAGGGAATCATATGCCCATCATCGGGCATTGCTGGAAAAAGACAAAAAAGTGACATTGTAAAGACAAAGAAAGGCATGTCTCCATGGCTACCAAACTGTTATACTCAGAAAAAATGAGTATGAGGAGGTAATCATGGAGATTTTTTCTGTTAATGATGAAAAATTCCGTAAATACGGTAAGGTTTGGAATAACATCGAATGCACAAAACTGATAAAGGGGATGGAGCACACACCGCTTCCGGAGGATGTTATTTATGTGCCGTCAGTCGAGGAGCTTGAAGCGGTTCCGGAAGCAAAGACATTCAGCGAGCGTGTCTTTGGCGGACTTCCAATCCAGATTGGTTACTGCAACGGAAACAATCACAAGTTAAACGCGGTAGAATATCATAGAAATTCCGAAATCAACATTGCGGTAACGGATATGATCCTTTTATTGGGATGGCTGCCGGATGTAACGGATGAATTTACTTATGATACAGCAAAAATCGAGGCTTTTAAGGTTCCGGCAGGAACGGTCGTTGAAATGTATGAGACGACACTTCATTATGCACCGTGCAACGCAGCAGACGGTGGATTTAAGTGTGTTGTGATCTTGCCGAAGGGTACAAACACACCGATTGATTTTACCCTTGCAGCAGATGGTGAGGACAAACTTATGACCGCGAAAAACAAGTGGCTGATCGCACATGAGGAGGCTGCCATCAAGGGTGCATTTAATGGATTAAGAGGAGAGAATATATCACTTTAACCGTGCTTGCGGATGCGATTGCTTGTCCTTTGACAGAAAAAAAGCTATAATAAAAGAAAGCTTTTGAGGAGAAGGTAGAGTTATATGAAAAAGAAAATCGTATCAACTTTAGTTGTGATTGGATTGCTTATTGTACTTGGGGGATACAGTTACAACGTTCAATATAGGCAGAAACCGGAAATTAAACATTTTACCGCTTTTTTCAGTGTTACGGGCAGACCACTGGGAATGCAGAACGATATAAAGGAAATCATTGCTGACAAGATCGGAGCAGACTGCGAGGAGAACTGGCTGGTTGGACAATCCAAGGAAGAGGTGCTCAATTCGTACATTGCTTCGGGAGAATATCCGGATTTTATTCTTGGAGAGAAAGCATTACTGGAGGCAGATGCTTTGATCCCGATTGATGAATACTGGGATGATTATCCGAATATCAGGAATTATCTTTCGGAGGAACAGTGGGAGCGCTTCCGGCAGGAAGACGGACATATTTACTGGATTCCACAGTTTTGTGTGTCTCAGGGAGAGAATGTTGAAGTGACGCATACGGGCGAGGCATTCTGGATACAGACGCGCGTTTTAAAATGGGCCGGATATCCGAAGATTACAACGGTGGATGAATATTTTGATCTGATCGAAGCTTATGTGCAGGCGAATCCGGTCATGCCGGGCGGAACAAAAAATGTTCCGTTTACCATGTTGTGCGATGACTGGAGATTCTTCTGTCTGGAGAATGTGCCGCAGTTTCTGGATGGATATCCCAATGACGGAAGTTGTATGGTTGATCCCGGGAATGATCAGGTCATTGATTATAATACGACGGAGACTGCCAGACGGTATTTTCAGAAGCTGAACGAAGAGTACCGCAAGGGTATTTTTGATCCGCAGTCGTTTACCAGTACATACGAAGAATATCTGGATAAATTAGGAACCGGTGCTGTTCTCGGAATGGTTGACCAATGGTGGCAGTTCTATTACAATCTGGCAGAGCCTTATGAGACAAACGGACTGAGTGATCTGGGGTGCGATTATGTTCCGCTTCCGATTACAATGGACAAAGGTACGTCAAACCAGTGGCATACAAGCCGGAATGCAGAGATGGATACATCGAGCGGACTTTCGATTACCACATCCTGTGAAGATGTGCAGGGGGCACTTCAGTTTGTAAATGATCTGCTGGATTCCGATATTACGAAGCTTCGATTCTGGGGAGAAAAAGACCTGGACTATTCGGTGGACGAAAACGGTATGTTCTATATGAATAGTGAACAGGGAAAACGTCACGGAGACAGCGTGCTGAATGAATCTCATTTTTGTCCGTATTCGTATTTTCCACGAGTAGAAGGTCTGCTTGACGACGGAATCAATGCATTTTCGATGGAGTATCAGCCGGTGGAGTTTATGAAAAGCCTAAAGCCCGACATACGGGAGTGTTTTGAAGCGTATGGTGTACAAAACTATGTCGAGCTGCTGGGAACAAATGAAGCGCCCGGCGCATGGTATCCGATGTATTCGTATACACAGTCTTTGTCATCAAAATCCAAAGGCGGCATGATTCGTGATGAAATCGACGCGGTCAAGAGAAGCTGGTTACCGCAGGTGATCATGAGCGATGACTTTGCATCGACATGGGATGCATATATGGCTGCATATCAGGAATGCAATCCACAGGACTATTTCGATATCCTGCAGAGGCATGTGGATCAGATTCTTCAATAATACGACAATTATGTGATATAAGTGATAGAAATAAAATCCTCATTCATAGTGCGATATTTTTGATCGTACACGGATGGGGATTTTTATTTACGCTGAGCAATGAAAGGACAGGCAGATGGGGAGAAGTAAATGGAAGTGTTGAAATTGTATATTCATGTGAATGGCTGCGAGAAGGTGGAATCTGAATGCGCTACCGTACAGATGATTTCGTTTGACGGAAGGTGCGATGGAGATTATTTCAGAGGAGAGATCCTTCCGGGCGGTGTGGATACGCAGATTTATTATAAGGATCAGCCATCAAAATTATCGGCTCGTTATCTAGTGCAGGGAATCGATCATACGGGGCGCGGATGTCGGATATTTATCGAAAATAACGGAATCATGTATGACGGTGAAACGATTACCAGACCGGTCATCTATACGGACAGTATTGCACTGAAATGGATGGAAACGGCATCTATGTATGGAACCCTTACGGTTGTGGAAGGACAGCCGGTAATCACGATTTATACGGATAAGAATAAAAATAGTGGAAAAGGGAGCGCAACATGAAATTTATCATAGAACAGAGTGCGTATTCCGGGGTTTTGAAGATCGCAGGAAAAGTTGCACATGACATGGAACTTGTGACCGGCACGCTGCCGGAAATCCGTGTTGTCGAAACGATCGATCATGAAGAGGTAAGAAGCAGTGCAGCCCGTGAACTGACGATCATTGTCGCAACGATGGAGCATAGCAGGTGGCTGGATGCACAGAAAAATATCCCGACGGATGTGTTAAAAGGAAAACGGGAGTGCTACGGATGGTTTTTCCCGGATGATGGCTTGCGGGAGAGACTGCTTGTCATTGTCGGAAGCGATAAGCGGGGAACGATATACGGACTGTTTCATTTGTCGGAGATCTTTGGTGTATCCCCGTTTGTGAACTGGTGTCATGTGGTGCCGGTGCATCGGGATGAAATCCGGCTGAGCACGGATATGGCATGTATTGCAAAGGAACCATCGGTGGAATACAGGGGATTCTTTATTAATGATGAGTGGCCTGCTTTCGGTACCTGGAGTGAGTACCATTTCGGGGGACCGAATGCGAAGGCATACGAGCCGATCTTTGAACTGCTTCTTCGCCTGAAAGGAAATTATCTCTGGCCGGCGATGTGGAGTGCGCGGTTTGAGGATGACGGTCCGGGACTTCTGAACGCAGAACTTGCGGATGAGTACGGCGTGATCATGGGAATGTCGCATCATGAGCCGTGTCTGCGGCAGGGTGAGGAATACAAATATCTGCGCGGAAAAGACAGTATTTACGGAGATGCGTGGAATTTCAAGACGAACCGGGAAGGAATCATAAGATTCTGGGAAGATGGTCTGAAGCGGAGCGGTAAATTTGAGAATGTGATCACGGTTGGTATGCGTGGAGAAGCGGACACCGCGATCATGGGAAAAGGGGCAACGCTTGCGGACAATATTGAACTGCTCAGGGACGTGCTCAGAACGCAGCGAAAGCTGATCCGGGAGAATGTCAATGAAGATCTGTCGAAAGTTCCGAGAATGATCGCTTTGTACAAGGAGGTGGAGGCTTTCTTCTACGGGGATGAGACGACGCAGGGGTTGATCGGATCCAAGGAGCTTTATGATGTGATCCTCATGCTTTGCGATGACAATTACGGGAACTTAAGAACGCTTCCGACGGAGGAGATGCGTAAGCATCCGGGCGGATACGGTATGTATTATCATTTCGATTATCATGGGTGGCCGACCTCCTATGAGTGGATCAACAGTTCCTATCTTCCGAAAATCTGGGAACAGATGACGCAGGCATATGATTTCGGAGTACAAAAACTCTGGATCGTCAATGTGGGAGACATTGCAACGCAGGAATTTCCGTTATCGTTTTTTATGGATCTGGCTTATGATTTTGAGCGTTGGGGAACGACTGCACCAAATACGACGGATGCCTATACCAGACTGTGGGTAAAGCGGCAATTTGGCAGGCTGTCGGAAGTGCAGCAGGCGCAGATTGCGGATATCCTGACGGATTATACAAGGATGATACACAAGTGCAGACCGGAGGCGTTAAGACCGGAAACCTATCATGCAGCAAATTATCGTGAAGGTTCACGGGTGCTTGCGGAGGTCGGGCGGGTGATGCAGACCGCACAGGATTTGTACGATGAGCTGGAGCGTGTTGCGCCCGAAATACTTCCCGCTTATGTTGCGCTCATCTGGTATCCGGCGATGGGAACGATGAATGTGCTGAAGCTTCAGCTGTTGTCCGGAATGAATCATTATCTGGCAGAAATCGGTGCACTCAGTGCCAATGATTATGCGAAAGAGGCAAAGGCATGTCTGGATGCCGACCAAAAGATCATAGAGCAGTATCATCGGTCGGATGATGCGCGCTGGTACGGAATGGGATTGTCGCAGCATATCGGGTTTACGAATTGGAATGAGGATGAGTGTAAGAACCCGCTTCTGATGCAGGTGTTACCGCTGCAAAAGCCGACGATTATAGCGACGGTGGACGGTACCGTGCAGCATGTGGAAGGCAGTCCGTGGCTGAATCAGAGAATGACGATTTCGGATTTTCTGAATCCGGAATGCAGATGTGCTTCGATCAGCCTGTACAGCAGAAGCGAACTTCCAGCATCGTTTCGGGTGATCGAAAAGCCCGAATGGATCGTACTGTCCGCAATGGATGGAACGCTTGACGGTGAAGAGAACAAGAGACTCACCATTGATGTCACAGTGGACGAGAGTGCGCTTGCGATGGCACTCACCGATGGAAGGACGCAGGGAATGATCCGGCTGGAATTGCCGGCGGGCATCTGCAAGATCAGCGTGCTGGTCGACTGGTCAACGTATGAATATGGAAACAATACGTTTGTGGATACACAGGGATGGATCGCAATCGAGGCGGAACATTACAGCAGATGCAAGGACGGTTTTGATCGGGAAGGACAACCGATGCAATGGAAATGTCTTGCCGGCTACGGAAAGACTTTATCTGCGATGAAAGCATTTCCGACGGATTCCTACGCAGATGCAGAGAATGGGGCACCGTATATCGAATACAGCATCGTGACAAAGCAGGCGGGGGATTATGAAGCGGAATTCTATATGCAGCCGTCGAATCCTGTGACAACAGAGAACCGATTGCAGTATGCAGTGTCCGTGAACGGTGTTCCAATGCAGATTTTGGATGCCGTTACGGATGATTTTAAGATCGGAGATCATCAGCCTGTGTGGGCGCGCGGTGTGCTGGATCAGATCCGGCGCCGGAGTGTACCGGTGCAGCTGGAACAGGGAATCAATACGATCAGGGTCACTCCGGTTACACCGGGCTTTGTTCTTGAGAAGATCGTGATCTATCCCCATGGAAACAAACCGGCAGAAGCCTATCTTGGACCGACAGAAACGTATCGGTGCAGGAGCTGATCATATATCAATACAGTGAGGAGCATGTCAGTCCATTTGCGGAAAGGAAATTTGGCATGGGCTGACCGAAAGAGGAAGGAGAAAAATATGGCAGGAGCTTATGAAACAAAACAGTACCGCAATGTATTTGCGGAGTATGGTTATTCGGAAGAAGAAATCGAAAAAAGAGTACAGGAGACATTTGAGACGATTTTTCATGGCAGCGAAGAGGAGCGCTTTTACCATGAAGCCGGGGAGGATATGGGATTTATGGAAGATACCGGCAATCATGATGCGCGGACCGAGGGCATGTCGTATGGCATGATGGTCTGTGTACAGCTGGATAAGAAAGAGGAATTTGACCGTCTGTGGAAGTGGACAAGAACTTATATGTATATGGATGAAGGACCGGGAAAGAATTATTTTGCATGGTCCTGCGCTTTGGACGGCACAAGAAATGCGGACGGACCGGCACCGGACGGGGAAGAGTATTTTGCTATGGCATTGTTCTTTGCATCAAGAAGATGGGGAGACGGAGAGGGCATTTTTAATTACAGCAGGGAGGCAAAAGCGATCCTGCATGAGTGTGTGCATAAGGGAGAACCGGGACATCCGGGCGATCCGATGTGGGAGCCTTCCAACAAACTGATCAAATTTGTCCCGGGACTGGATTTCAGTGATCCATCGTATCATCTGCCGCATTTTTACGAGCTTTTTGCGGAATATGCCGATGAGGAGGATCGTAAGTTCTGGAAAGGCGCTGCCGAAGCAAGCCGGGCCTACCTGCATAAAGCCTGTCATCCGGATACCGGATTGTCGGCAGAGTATGCGGATTATGATGGAACCCCGCACAGTGCGCATCAGGAGATCTTCGGCCGCCACGACTGGTATTACAGTGATGCCTATCGCACGATCGCAAATATCGCGATGGACCATCTGTGGTTTGACAAGGACCCGTGGCAGGTGCAGATTGCAGAGAAATTCCAGAAATTCTACTGCGAGGATCAGAAGGATCACTGGGACGGTGTCTTTTTGACCGACGGAACCAGACTGGAGGAGAAAGCACTGCATCCGGTAGCCATCATTGCGGTCAATGCCGAAAGTGCACTGGCTGCGGACGGAACTTATGCGAAACAATGTGTTGACAAATTCTGGAACACACCTCTTAGAACCGGTGAGAGACGGTATTACGACAATTTTTTGTATATGTTTGCGATGCTTGCTTTATCGGGAAATTACCGGATCTATTAGAAATGATGATTAGAAAATGAGGTATTGGAAAAGGTGGAGAAAGTGGGACACAGTGCGGAAATGATCCAAAAGGCGATCGCACAGGAAAACGGCAAGGTACATGTGAATGCACAAAGCATTCCGGAAAAATATCAGCAGAAGAGAGCCGATGAGGCCGGAGTGATCGAGCATATCCGCTACCCGTCAAAAGATTATTTTCTAGCTGGAAAAGAAATCACAAAGGAAGCAAATGTTTATCTTCCGTATGGTTACAGCCGGGATAAAAAGTACAACGTGCTCTACCTGATGCACGGAATCGGTGGAGACGAAGCCGAGTGGGGAATGGTTGATGAGGATTCGCTGGTAAAAAGAATGATGGACAATCTGATCTATTACAAAGAAATCGAGCCGTTCATCGTGGTGACACCAAACGGACGCTCCACCGAAAACTGTGCAAGAGAAGGTTCGGATTATAACTCGTTTTATGTGTTTGGCAAAGAATTGCGTTCGGATCTGATCCCGTATATGGAAGCGCACTATTCGACCTATGCGGTGGAAGGAGATCCAAGTGCTTCAAGAATGCACAGAGCGATGGCGGGACTTTCGATGGGAGGGATGCAGACGATTAACATCGGAATCGGAGAATGTATGGATCTGTTCAGTTATTTTGGTGCATTTTCCGCAGCACCGACCAGCAATCTGGCGGAGAAGACGGCAAAAATATTAGAGGATACTCCATATACCGTTGATTATTTTTACAATATCTGCGGAATGGAGGATGAGATCGCGTACGACAGCGCGGCAGCAGCTGCAAAGAATCTTCCTGATTTATGCGATAAATTAACGGAACCTGATAATTTTATCTGGCAGGAATTAAAAGGCATGCATGATTTTCATATCTGGTATCTCGGCTTTTTCAATTTTGCGCAGATAGCCTTTAAGTAAATTGACGCGCGGTGTTATTTTACCAGTAAATGTAAAATTTCGCCGCGCGTGATTTATTTTATGTACAACGTTAGCAAACAAGCAGAATAAGAATTGGAAGTGCCCCAGCATGTGGGACAAAAATCACTAAAACATCACAACAAATTACACTCCTTGTTCAAAATCCAAGTCGGCAAACCCGAATTGTTTTACTGCAATTTGTCGGCTGTTCTTCTATAGTTTTTCCCTGTTTTTGTCGGCTTTGATTTTGCTACTATTAAGATACACAAAAATCTATTTAAGGAGGAAAATAGGAGTGGGAAAAATGGGGAAAATGGGGGCGTGCATTGCACTATCCGCGGCAATGATGCTCACGAGTGTAGGCAGTATGCTGCCGTCGGATTGGGGTATTGATACGGTATATGCGGATGAGACAAAGACAACAAACAAGACGTTCACCGCGGACCAGCTAGACGTAAGTTGGGGAAATGCAAAGTACAAACTTGAGGATGGTAAATGGAAGCTTACCTTTGCAAATCAATATGATCAGGTAAAATGGAAAGTGCCGGAGACGATTGCACTTTCAGATGTGAAGTCCGTTACATTTCATGTCGCAGATCAAAAAGGATCCGTTACTTTAAAAGTGTATAATGGTGGAGATGATGCAGAAGGCGCTAATACAAAGTATAATTTAACAGGAAGTGAAGAATATACGATTGAACCATCTGGAGAAGGTAGTGTTGATGCAGTTGGACTTATGACAACTGACGCACCTGGATCAGGTTCGGAAGTTAGTCTGATCAGTGTAACATTTGAATTAAAAGAAGGAAGCGGAAGCCAGATTACTCATGGCGAGAACATCATTGATAATGGAGATTTTTCAAATCAGGATTTCTCATCCTGGAGTGCTTCATTAGGAGACGCTACGATTACAGCAGAACCTGTTGAAAATGGAGCTAATATTGGTGTTACAACATGTGGTGCTATTACAAGATCCGGCGATCCGTCAAAATCATATGAATGTTTTGCACAGGACATCACGGGAAAAGTAAGAGAAGGCGAAGAATATGAGTTTTCTTTTTGGGCAAAATTGTCGGATGATTATAAGGATTCTAAAGATAAAAAATTGAAAGATTCTCAGAAAACTGTTCAATTTCAGCCGTATTATGTGAATGGAAATGATAAGGAGGTGTATGATACAACAGGACTGATTTCCGGTACATCCGCGCAGGTCCTTGAAGCTGGAAAATGGACGAAATTCGAAGGAACATACAAGATTCCATCAGGTGCGAAGAAGGTTGTGATTCGTATTTTGGAACAGGGAGATTGGCAGGAACCAGGTTCCTGTATCATGGGAAAATACTATGTGGCAAATGTATCCATGAAAAAGATCACAAAACCAAAACCGGAGATTGAAAATAACATTGAGGCTTGGAAAGCATCCGTTACAAAAAGTCTTGGAACTGGTTCGATCGCAGGTACTGCCATCATGTCAAGTGAAATTAAAGACGATACGTTGATGGAACTTGTCGAGAAACATTTCAATGCGGTGACATTCGGAAACGAGTTAAAGCCGGATGCACTGTTTAATTATCAGATCGGACAGTCTGTTGGATATACAAAAATTACGTTCCAAGGGAAGGAACTGAAGGTGCCGGTTGTTAATGATAAGAACGAGAATTTAGATTTCTCACGCGCGGATGAAATGCTGGAAAAAATTCTTGAGTGGAATAATGCTAATCCGAACAATAAGATTCGCGTTCGCGGTCATGTGCTGGTATGGCATTCACAGACTCCAGAATGGTTCTTTCACGAGGACTATAATGTTGCAAAGCCATACGTAGATAAGGAAACTATGAACCGCAGACTGGAGTGGTTTATTTCCAGTGTGTTTGATCATTATTTTGGAGAGGCTGCAAACAAAAAGTATGCAGGTCTCTTTTATGGCTGGGATGTTGTAAATGAGGCGGTCAATGGCAATACATACCGTGATGATAAGGTTATTTCTGATGCAAGTGATACAAGTACATCGGATACCCGTCATGGAAGCAATTCCATGTGGTGGAGAGTATACAAGAGCAACGAATTCATCATCAATGCTTTCAAGTATGCAAACAAATATGCGCCAAAGAATGTAGAACTTTACTACAATGACTTCGGAGAGACAGACAACACCAAGTGTGAGGGTATCGTAAAACTGATCAACGACGTGAAGTCTGCAGACGGAACCAGACTGGATGCTTTTGGTATGCAGGCACATTACAATGTGGACGGTTTCTCAGCAGCACAGTTTAAGAGTGTAGCGAAGAAGTATGCACAGGCAGCCGGCAAAGTGCAGCTGACTGAGCTGGATTTTAAGGCAAGCAGTACCTACGACGGTACAGCGGCTACAAAGGAAAGCGAATACACCAAGATGGCATACTGCCATAAGAATCTGTATGAGGCGATCAAGGCGTTAAAGGAGGAAGGAGCAAACGTATCCGGCATTACCGTCTGGGGTGTCATTGAGCCGAATTCATGGCTGCATTCCCAGTCGAATCTCGGTGGCGGAGCAAGCGGCTCTGCACAGTGCCCACTGCTTTTTGACGGAAACTATAAAGCAAAGCCTGCTTATTGGGCTTATGTGGATGCAACGAAACTTCAGCCGGCGATTCAGAAGGTTACCATTACAGAGGCGAAGGATGGCAATATTGCAGGAGAAACCTATACGATCGATCAGGGTGCGGTACAGGCAGAATTTATCCCGGTTTGGGATGCAGACGGTCTTACCGTACAGGTAAAAGTAAAAGATACAACCGTAAATGACGCAGATGCCGTTACGGTATATGTAGATCCGGACAATTCGGCATCGGATATCACACCACATAAGGTGACGGTTGCAAGAACAGCTGCTGCTGCGATCGCAGGCGGATATCAGGCAACCGTCAAGGTTTCGATGAAGGGTTTGAAAGTTGCACAGCAGATCAGTCTCGATGTTGTTGTAAACAATGACGGGGAGACAGGAAGCTTTAATGATCTGACCGGAAAGCAGGAGTCAAGCAGCAAGTATTATGCAGTGGCAACCATGAAGCCGGGCATCGAGAAGATCCCGTACGGAACAATTTCGGTTGACGCAGATGCAGATGCCGCATGGGGCAATGCGGTAAACATCCCGCTTACGATCAACAAAGGCTCCGAGGCTTCTGCCAATGCAAAGGTTCTCTGGGATGATGACAATCTCTATGTATATGCAACCGTAAACGACGCGGTATTGGATAAAACAGGCGCTCAGACGCATGAGCAGGATTCTCTTGAAGTGTTCATCGACGAGGACAACGGCAAGACCGCTTCCTATGGAGAGGACGATAAGCAGTATCGTATCAATTATAACAATGGGCAGTCCTTCAATGGTAAAAAATGTCTGGCAGAGAATGTCAAGTCTGCAACAAAAACAATCGATGGCGGATACGTGGTTGAGGCTGCTTTCAAGTGGACGGATATCAAGCCGGCAAACGGAACCAAGATTGGTTTGGAACTCCAGATCAACGATGCAAAAGGCGGCAAGCGTATCGGTACGTTAAGTTGGTATGATGAGACCGGAATGGGCTGGTCAGGCTCAAACGTATATGGTACGGTCGAATTAACCGGAAAGACCGGCAGCAATGGCGGCGGCTCGTCTGTAAATCCGGGAACTTCGGATACGAAGCCGGATGTGAAACCGGACGGAAAACAGGATACGAAGCCGGATGTGAAACCGGACGGAAAACAGGATACGACCATTGAGACATCCAGAGTGGAAATTACAGTTTCCGGCGATAAGAAGGCTGAGGCATCGGTAACCATAACAAAGGATGCGCAGGGAAATGTGACCAGCGCAAATGCAACGGTATCGGGATCAAAGGGAACACTTACCGCAGATGTGGTAAAGCAGCTTATCGAGGCGGCAGGAACCGAAGATCTTACGATCATCGTGCAGGTTAAGAATACGAATGGTGATGTGAAATACACGGTTTCCGTTTCCGCAAAGAATGTGAAACATAATAAATCACTGAAGGCATTTGTTGTCAACCGTAAGACGGGTGAATATGAACTGATCAACAGTAAGACCTATAAGGCTGAGGACGGAAATCTGAATGTAAGTTTTGGAAAGAAGGGCGATTATGTACTTCTGACGACAAAGGAAGCAGCCAGAATTGAAAAAGAAATCCTTAAGACCATCGCTCCGAAGAAAGCAAAGGCAACGGTTAAAAAAGGAAAAACAACGGAGTTTAAGCTTGACAGCAAGCTGAATCAGAACAATGTAAAGAAGGTAACTTACAAAACTTCCAAGAAGTCGATTGCTACCGTAAACAAGAACGGTAAAATCAAAGCAAACAGGAAAGGAACGGTAACGATCAAGGCGACCGTGACTTTAAAGAATGGAAAAACAAAAACGGTATCCATGAAGATAGTCGTTCGATAGAAAATATTGACAGGAATACAATTACTATAGTTTGTCGGTAATTATTCCATAAAAAGCCCTCGTGACGCAAGCGGGGGCTTTTTTTATAATCAAATCACAAGAAAAGCATAATCCCAAAAGAAATCAAGCAGTAATAAGAACGTTGTTGATTTTGCACCGATCCATCTGAATCAGGAAAATCAGGAAAAAAGCGTAAATGTATAAAGAAAAGAAGGTCAAGAAGGCAAGGAGGTAATGATTATGAATGGACCGGCAGCACCAAAGGATCCGGAGAAGAAAAGACCATATTTTTACATTATGAAGGATAAAGAAATCTTCGGAGCAAAACAGGAAGACGGAAGTGCGATCCACTTTATCTATGAAAGTGACGGAAGGCTGATTAACAGCGCACAGATCGTCGGAAATATTACGGATGAGAACATGCTTCGGTTATTGGAGACGGTGGAGGGATTCGGCAAGCTTGTACACAGTATCGGGGTGTCTGTTGAGACCGACAATCCAAAGGAGGAGATGGAGTTCATTTTCCAGATGTACGGGAAAAAAGATCTCTACGGAGGCGGAACCAATCTGCGATGCAGCCTGACCGGAGACGGAATGGAACGGCGCATTTATCTGTCGGATTATACCTGGACAGAGGATGATTATATTCCGGGACAGATCAAGTTCATCATGAGCGTACCGGAAAAGATGGGAAAAGCGAGCGTTCGGTTTTATCTGAACGACGGATATACGGCTCCGGAAGAGGTGGAAGAAGAAGCGGTGGATACGAAATCGGAACTGTACTGCACGATGATCGAGCGTTCTCTCATGAATCTGGGCAACACCTACCGTATCCGCAAAGCGATCGAGAAGGCGAGAGCCGGAAAAGAAGTAACGCTTGCCTATATCGGAGGTTCGATCACGCAGGGGGCGGGAGCAACACCGATCAATACCGCGTGTTATGCCTATAAGTCCTATCAGCTTTTCAAAAGCAGATTTGCGATGAGAGATAACGTTAAATTTGTGAAAGCGGGCGTTGGAGGAACCCCGTCGGAGCTTGGAATGCTCCGCTTTGACAGAGATGTGTTAAGAGACGGCGAGAAGCCGGATATCGTAGTCGTAGAATTTGCGGTCAACGATGAGGGCGACGAGACGAAGGGCGATTGCTACGAAAGCCTTGTGCGCAAGATCTTAAAGCTGGATTGGAATCCGGCGGTCGTTCTGCTTTTTTCCGTATTTGCCAATGACTGGAATCTGCAGGATCGCTTAAGTCCGGTCGGCAGACTGTATGATCTGCCGATGGTCAGTATCAAGGATACCGTGGTGGAGCAGTTTACAAAGAAACCGAACGAGGGAAGGGTTCTGACAAAAAATCAGTTCTTTTACGATATGTTTCATCCGAGCAACCTCGGCCATACCATTATGGCAGACTGTTTACAGTATCTGTTTGAGCGCTGTGATTTGAGCGAACATGCAAGACTTGACGCTTTTGAGAGCGGCCTGACCGAGGAGGGAATGCTTGCACAGCAGCTGCAGATGAAGCCGGCAATCGGCAAAAGCTTTGAGCATGTACGGCTTCTGGATAAGAAAGATGTCTATGCCGGGGCTCAAATCGACGCCGGTGGCTTCTGTGCAACGGATGATCAGCTCCAGAGTGTGGAGATGGATGACCGGTTAGAATTGACACCGGAGTTTCCGTACAATTGGATGTACGATGCAACGATGCCGGAGAATGCTGTCTTTACAATCCGCATCCATTGCAAAGCGCTTGTGTTGATCTTTAAGGATTCCGGAGAAGTGGACGTTGGAAAGGCGTATGTCGATGTGGACGGTGAGCGTCGCATGACGGCGGATCCGCATATTAACAACTGGCAGCACTGCAACGCGATGATCGTGTTCAATGAGGATGAAAGCGCCGACCATACGGTACGCATTGAAGTCGCAGAAGAAGACAGAGACAAGAAGTTTACAATTTTAGGATTTGGTTACGTGTTATAAGGAGGAGTAAAATGGTTACAGTTAAGAATCCGATTTTAATGGGATTTTATCCGGACCCTTCCATTTGCAGAAAGGGAGAGGATTATTATATCGTCAATTCAAGTTTTGTGTATGCACCGGGAGTGCCGATCTTTCACAGCAGAGATCTCGCACATTGGGAGCAGATCGGTAATATTTTAGACCGTCCGTCGCAGCTTCCTGTGGCGGGAGCGGATATCTCAGATGGTATTTATGCGCCGACGATCCGCTATCATGATGGTTTGTTTTATATGATCACGACCAATGTGACGCACGGCAACAATTTTATCGTCACAGCGGAGAATCCGGAAGGACCGTGGTCCGAGCCGTATTATCTCGGCGACGATGCCCCGGGCATCGATCCGAGCCTTTTTTTCGACGATGACGGCAAATGTTATTATTGCGGAACCCGTCCGAATCCGGAGGGCGTTCGCTATAACGGGGACTGGGAGATTTGGATTCAGGAATTGGATCTTAAGACCATGAAGCTGGTCGGTGAGAGCATGGCAATCTGGAAAGGTGCGGTAAAGGGATGTATCTGGCCGGAAGGTCCGCATATTTACAAGATCGATGGTTATTATTATCTACTCCACGCAGAAGGCGGAACCGGTCCGGAACATAGTATTACGGTGGCACGCAGTAAGAAGCTGTTCCAGTGGTTTGAAGGCTGTCCGCGCAATCCGATTTTCACACACCGCAATCTCGGTATGGATTATCCGGTCATCTATGCGGGACATGGAGATCTGGTTGATGACGGCAAGGGAAACTGGTATGTTGTAATGCTTGCATCAAGACCTTGCAAAAAGCATAGCAGCATGGGGCGTGAGACTTTCCTTGCCAGGGTAATCTGGGAGAACGGCTGGCCGGTGATCGCTCCGGGAGTCGGACATCTGGAGGACGAATTTACGATCGATATGCCTGAGCATCGCTTTGCGGAAGAAATTACGAATTCCGATGTCATTCATTTCTGGGGAGAACAGCTGGATCAGCGGCTGGTGGCGATCGAGGACTGGACATCCGGAATTTATTCGCTGACCGAACGTGAGGGTGCACTTCGGATGTACCTTCGCAAAGAAAAGATTTCCGAGAGAGCAAACTGTGCATATCTTGGTGTAAGACAGAAGAGTTACCGCTTTGTCGCAGAGACCGGAATGGAATTCTATCCGGAAAATGAGTCGGAGACGGCGGGACTTGTGCTTTACCAGAATAATGAAAATCATCTCCGGTTTGAAGTGGTGCGCGTGGATGGAGAAGTTTGTTTTGTGGTTACCAGCTGTATTCACGGAGATGAGCAGACGCTGGCAACAACACGGCTGGAGAAGAAAGGAAAATTAAAGATCCGCCTGCAGTGCCGCAATCAGTGTGCCCGTGTCTGGATTTCGGAAGGCAAAGGATATGTATCCGTTGCGGAAAATCTGGATCTTCTTGCTTACACGACAGAGGAAGCCGGAGGCTTTGTAGGATGCACAGTCGGTGTATATGCGTCTTCCAACGGCAGTGACAGTACAAATTATGCTGATTTTGAATGGCTGACATGCCAGTCGATGGATTGATAGAAAGTGTTTAAGATGAGAAAATGAAATAATGAGTAGACAGACAAAAGAATATGCAAAGAAACTGGTTGCACAGATGACGGTTGAGGAAAAAATGAGCCAGATGCTCTATGAGTCACCGGCGATCGAGCGACTTAATATTCCGGCATATAACTGGTGGAATGAGGCTTTGCATGGTGTTGCAAGAGCCGGCGTGTGGAAGCAAAACTCTCCTGCAGGATATGCAGGAAGCTTACGAGAAGGGACTTGTTTCCGAGGAGGCGATCACAGAAGCGGTGGAGCGCCTGATGGAAGTTCGTATTCGTCTGGGTATGATGAAGGATTATCCGTCCCCGTATGAAGACATTACCTATGATAAAGTAGAATGTCCGGAACATGTGAAGTTGTCTGTTGAAGCGGCAAGAAGAAGTCTTGTTCTGTTGAAAAACGAGAATGCGTTCCTGCCGTTGGATAAAAATAAGATACAGACCGTCGCAGTCAGCAGCCGGATGCAAGAAGTGCAAAACTTACCGGAAGTGACGTGGCTGCGCTGGTGGTCCGCAGAGAGGGTGCGCAGACACCGGTTGAGTATTAGCGTGCAGAAATATCAAGAAACAATTTTAAATATAGTCTCGTATATGTTATAATGAATTTAATCGGTTGTACGAATGAGGAGCAGGTCGAAAAATCTGCTCCTTTATCGCTTTGTTGTGTGTGAATTTAGAGGGGTTGGTATGAATATCATCGAAAAGTTCATCAAGGTATTGGAAAGATATATGGATAATCTTTCTATTAAGAAAAAATTTATACAGTTATACATTTTCTGTGTTTTATTACCGCTGATCATTACGGACAGTGTCGTCTTATATATTGAAGACAGCATGGAATCGCAGCGGCAGTATCATGAGATGGCAAACGTTGCGAATGCAGTCAGCTATAATATCAGTGCACTGGTGGAGAATGCGGGAGAAATTGCCAAAAGTATGTACACCGATAGAAGGATGAATACCTTTTTGGAGAAGCAATATGAGAGCACTTCGGATTATTATGCGGAATATCAGAATTTCTTTCAGGATTCGACGTTGGAAAACGTACTCGGCATGAATCAGATCGTCTTTACCCTGTATACGGATAATCCTACCGTGGTAAAGGGTGGAAAGATTGATAATATGTCCAATCTGAAGGAAACGGCAGCGTATGAAGCGTGGAAGGAACGAGGCGAAAATGAAGGACTTTTTTTTGTATATGAGCGTAAGAGATATGCCAATTCCTATCATCGTAAGATCATCCTATTGCAGAATCTTGATTTTTTTTCCAAGAATAAGGAAAAGATGCTGCAAATCGAATTTGATTATAACAGTATGATGCGGATGCTGAGACGAATGAAGTTTGACAATGAAGTTCTTATTTGTCAAGGGGATGCGATCGTACTGAGTAACGGACCTTTCAGTGGTGTCGGTAAAAAATTTGACATGATCAGTGTACAGCAGAAGATGGGATACAAACAGACCATTACACTTCACGGAGCTAAACTTGATATTTATGTTTTAAAAGCGGATAATAGAGTGCGGAGTAAGATTGTGCGTTTTCTTCCGATTCTTGGTTTTCTGGTGATCATCAATGTGGTTCTCCCGATGGGATTTGTGCTGCTTCTCAATCATTCGTTTACAAAGAGAATCCGTGGGCTGAGCAAAGTGTTCCAGTCTGTCAACGGTGAGCATCTTGTTCAGATGGCACACGAAGACGGTAGGGATGAGATTGGAAGCATGATCCGGAATTACAATCGGATGGTCAAACGGACCAATGAACTAATCCAGACCGTATACAAGAACAAGATCAAAGAACAGGAAATCCTTGTCGGCAGGAAAAATGCAGAACTATTGGCATTGCAAAGCCAGATCAATCCGCATTTTCTGTTTAATGCGCTGGAAAGTATCCGCATGAGAAGCCTTTTGAAGGAAGAAAACGAGACGGCAGATATGGTCGAAAAACTGGCGATCATGCAAAGACAATATGTGGACTGGGGAAATGATTCGGTAGAGATTGAACAGGAACTTGAATTTGTAAAAGCGTATCTGTCCTTGCAGAAATATCGTTTTGGTGACCGGCTGAATTACAATCTCGAGATTGATCCGGAATGTGCGCAGATCCGGATACCGAAACTTACAATTGTAACTTTTGTGGAGAACGCCTGTGTACATGGAATCGAAAGTAAGGCATCACCGGGATGGATTTTCGTAAGAGCTTATAAAAGGGAAGAACAATTATACATCGAGATTGAAGATACGGGAAGCGGAATTGAGGAGCAGAAGTTGTATCAGATGCAGCATGATATGCAGAATGCGGATATTGAGATGCTGAAAAACAAGAAAAGCGTGGGAATGCTCAATGCATGCCTGCGGCTTAAAATGTACACAGAAGATCATGTGTGCTTTGAAATTGAAGGCGAAGAGGGTGTGGGAACATGGATTACGATCTGCATTCCGATGGAGTATTTATCATTTGCTGAAGGCTGTGTTAATGGACCGGTGTGCAAAAGGGGGAAAGAAATATGTTAAAGGTTTTGCTTGTAGATGATGAGCCTTTTATTATTCAGGGATTAAAAGTGCTGATCGACTGGGAACAGGAAGGCTATATGATTGCAGGGACTGCATCAAATGGAAAAGAGGCATATGATTTTCTGAAAAAAGAGAGTGTAGACCTGATAATTGCAGATATTCAGATGCCAGTCATGACAGGGCTGGATCTGCAGGAAGCGATACGAAAAGAAAATCTATCGAATGCATATTTTGTCATATTAAGCGGATATGCGGATTTCGAGTATGCAAGAAGGGCGCTTCAAAATGAATGTACGGATTATATTTTAAAGCCGGTTGACCGTGATATGCTGCTGAAACTGCTTAACAGGGTATCTGCGATGCGTGATGAAGATGACCGGATGAGGCAGAAGAACAATAAAATGGAAAAGGCATATCTTGCAAGAAATCAGATTGCTTTGATCAAGGGAAAATACGATGATTCCAATCTGCAATATGTCACATCACAGATGAAATGCAAAGAAGGTGTCCGCTACGTTGAAATTCAGATGGCGGGATGTGATGCGGACGAAGATGTGACGGATCAGGAGATGCGCGAATTCCAAAGACAGATGTATGAATGCTGTACTGCATTCCTGAAAGATTATGCGGAGAATTGTGTGTTTGACGCATCGGCAGATGAAAAAATATATGATGTGGGATTGATCTTTTTTCAATATATGGCGGAAGAGGCAGGACTCGATGAAAACGCTTATCTGAACGGGTTGGTGGAATATCTGGGTGAGAATCTGTCGCGCCCGGTTACGATGCTGGTCGGGAAAAAGGTGCAGGATATCAGCCTTATTGCAAGATCATACGGGAATGCCTGTATGCTTCGTTCCTTTCAGGGATTTCGAAGCAAAAAGGACATCTATTTCTACGAGGAAGAAGTGCAGGTGTCCAATGACGGTATGGTTTTGTGCAAGAAGAGTCTTGATGATTTGCTGAAGGTAGTGGAGCAGAACAATCATATGGAAATCCGGGCGGCGGTGGACCGTTTCTATGGAGAAATGAGTCAGAGAGGCCTGCGTGGGGAATCCATGACGCTTAATATTAACTATCTGCTTTTTCAGTTGATCCATCTTGCAAGCGAGCAGGATGATGAGGTCAATCAGGAAGAAATCCTGCGTCTGATTTCGGAGAGCAGCTTTGAAACAGGAACGATGCGCGGCAGTAAGACACATCTGATGCGTTTCGCCTGTGAGTACGGAGACTATCTGTCCCAGCTTCGCAAGAATGTATCCAGAGGTGTTCTCGGAAATGTAGAGAAAGAAATTAAGGAACATTATGCGGATAACCTCACACTCAAGGGGCTTAGCGAGAAATATTATGTCAACAGCGCCTATCTCGGACAACTGTTCCGAAAGAAATACGGTCAGTCGTTTAAGGATTATCTGAATAATTACCGGATGGATCAGGCTGTTGATCTTCTTCTGCATTCCGATAAGAAGATTATTCAGGTGGCGGAAGAGGTTGGATACCATGATCTGGATTATTTTGTCAACCGCTTTATTCAGGTAAAAGGATGCACACCGGCAAAATTCCGGAAGCAGATGCAGCAGTAAAATGGAATAGAAAGAGATGGAAAACAGGGTAAATTATAGTCCGGCAGAATGAACTATAGTTTACCCTGTTTTTGACTATAATTCGTCGGATTGTTTGAAATGGTAAAAAAAGTAAAATAGTTAATATAAAGAAGGAGGTACATTCTATGAAAAGAAAAAGAATGCTAAGTGCCTTGCTTGTAGTAGCGATGGCAGCAACCATGTTCGCCGGTTGCGGAAATAAAGGCGGCAGCAATTCTTCCACACAGGGTGGAAAAGCAGCAAATGATGGAGATATTAAAGAGTTTACAGCTTTCTTTGCTGTTCCGGGATCCGAGATCAACGATGATAACGAAGTTCAGCAGATCATCGCTGAGAAGACCGGCGTAAAGGTAAAAGAGACATGGCTGACAGGCCAGACGGCAGAAGAAGCAATCGGAACGCTGGTAGCCGGTGATGAATATCCGGATTTCATCTGTGGTGGAAATGGTATGCCGCAGTTATATGATGCAGGTGCATTGGTAGCATTAGATGATTACATTGACAAATATCCGAATATCAAGAACTACTTCACCGAACAGGAATGGGATCAGCTTCGTCAGGACGACGGACATATTTACTGGATTCCACAGTTCTCCAATATTAAGGGAGAAGAGAAAACCTGTACGCATAACGATGAGGCATTCTGGATTCAGGCAAGAGTTCTTGAGTGGGCTAATTATCCGGAAATCAAGACGATGGATGATTATTTCAAGCTGATTGAAGATTATAATGCAGCAAATCCTACCATGGAAGATGGAACGGAGAATATTCCATATACCATCCTTTGCGAGGATTGGAGATATTTCTGTCTTGAGAATGCTCCACAGTTCTTAGATGGTTATCCAAATGATGGTTCATGTATGGTTGATCCGGATACATTAAAGGTAATGGATTATAATACATCTGATACTGCTGTAAAGTACTTCAAGAAGTTGAACGAGGAATATCAGAAGGGTATTGTTGATCCTGAGTCATTCACACAGACTTATGATGAGTACATTGCAAAGCTTTCTTCCGGACGTGTACTTGGTATGATCGACCAGTGGTGGGATTTCGCCTACTCAGCAGGTGATGCAATTAAGTCTGCAGGACTGGATGCACAGGGATGCGATTACATTCCGGTACCTGTAACGATTGATGGACGTAAGAACCAGTGGCACAACTCCGGCGGAGTTTTAAATTCCGGTGATGGACTTGCAATCACAAAGGATTGTGATGATGTGGAAGCAGCTTTACAGTTTGTAGATGATCTTCTTTCAGAGGAAATTCACAACCTTCGTTTCTGGGGCGTTGAAGGTGAAGATTATCAGGTTGGCGACGATGGACTTTTCTATAGAACCAAGGAGCAGAGAGCAAAGGCTGCAGAGACGGATTATAAGGCATCTCACGCATGTTCTTATTCCTATTTTCCACAGTATGACGGAACCTGTGATGACGGTCTGAATGCAACAAAGCCGAGTGGACAGGCAAAAGAATTCTTTGACGGATTAAATGATGATGTCAAGAAAGCATTCAAGGCATATGGTGTTGAAACATACGTTGAGATGCTTGGAACAAACGAGGCACCTGGTCCATGGTATCCGATGTGGTCATTCTCAAACAACTTTACAACAGACACAGAGGGTGGAATGGCATGGACCAAGATTGGCGAAGTTAAGCATGAGCAGCTTCCGCAGGTTGTAATGGCAAAAGACTTTGACAGTGCATGGAAAACTTATATGGATGCATACAATGCATGCAATCCGGACGCTTTCCTTAGCGAGTTGCAGGCAGAGCTTGATAAGCGGATGAAAGACGCAGCAAAATACGAATAATACATAGAGAATGAGGTTTTAGATGGGCAGATGTTGTGAAAACTCCATCTGCCCGTTTAAAAAAGGAGTGAGGTCATGTCTATAGAGAGAACAAAATCAAAACAGAAAGTGAAAGAACCGAAGACGAAAATTACCTGGAAAGAGATTAAAAGACAGAAAGTATTATTGTTCTGGGCGGCAATCATGGTAGTGTATGGCGTGGTTTTCTATTACCTCCCACTTGCAGGCTGGACTATGGCGTTTCAAAACTATAAACCGAGACTTGGTATCTTTCATTCGAAATTTGTAGGATTGGATAAATTCCGGACATTATTCTCGGATATGACTTTTATCCGGGTAATCAGAAATACGTTGGCAATGGGTGTTATCAATCTGGTGGTAACATTTATTACAGCAATTGTTTTTGCAATTTTATTAAATGAAATTAAATCCAAAGGCGGTAAAAAAGTCGTTCAGACAATTTCCTATCTTCCGCATTTCCTTTCATGGATCATTGTAACCGGTATCTTACACGATATGTTATCCGGTGGCGGAATTGTGAACGAATTATTACTTAACTTCCATATTATTTCACAGCCGATCAATTTCTTTGCTCATCCGGGTTATTTCTGGCCAATCGTTGCATTTGCCAATGTCTGGAAAGAAACAGGATGGAATGCAATTATTTATTTGGCAGCAATTACTTCGATCGACCCGTCACTTTACGAAGCTGCAGCTATCGACGGTGCAGGCAGATGGGCAAAAATCAAGCATGTTACACTTCCGGGTATTAAACCAACCATTATCATTCTTCTTCTGATGAATGTAGGTAATGTACTGAACGCCGGTTTTGAAGTTCAGTATTTGTTAGGAAACGGTCTGGTTCAGAAAGTATCACAGACAATTGATATTTACGTATTAAAATGGGGAATCAGTCAGGGCGATTTCGCAATCGGAACTGCAGCCGGTATCTTCAAGAGTTTCGTAAGTATTATTCTGATCGTGATTGCAAACCAGATTGCAAAGCGTAATGGTGAAGAACAATTGTTCTAAGGAGGTTATACAATGGCAGCAAAAAAAGCGAAAAAAAAGGTGCAGATTTTTCCGATTGTCAATACGATCATTATGATCCTGTTTGTAATCATTACACTGTATCCTGTGTTAAATACATTAGCAATATCATTAAATGACGGTACGGATTCCCTTCGTGGAGGTATCTATCTGTTACCGAGAAAATTTACATGGAAGAACTACATTACGGTACTTCAGAAAGACAACCTGATCACAGGTGCTTATGTTACGGTTGCAAGAACTGTGATCGGAACAGTTCTTGCGCTGATCTCCAATGCAATCCTAGCATTTATCGTCAGCAGAAAAAGATTTATGTTTAAAAAGCAGCTCTCTTTATTCTGGGTTATCACCATGTATGTAAACGGAGGTCTGATCCCGACATTCCTGTTGTACAAGGGACTGGGACTTACCAACAGCTTCTGGGTATATGTTATCCCTGGAATGGTCAGTGCGTTTAACATGCTGGTTATCCGTACTTATATGAACGGTATCCCGGACAGCTTAGAGGAGTCGGCACAGCTCGACGGTGCTGGGTATACGACGATTTTCCTGAAAATCTATTCACCGCTCTGTAAGCCGGTATATGCAACTGTTGCATTGTTTGTTGCAGTTGGTCAGTGGAATTCATGGTTTGATGCAATGTTATATAACCGTATGAACGGCAAACTGACAACCTTACAGTATGAGTTGATGAAACTACTGTCATCCGTAACAAATACGAGCAGTAGTGTCGAGGCAATGAAGAATGCAGTGGGAACAGTTACACCGACATCGGTTCGTGCAGCTGCAACGATTATTACGATTCTGCCGATCATCTGTATTTATCCATTCTTACAGAAGTATTTCGTAACAGGACTTACGCTTGGTGGCGTAAAAGAATAAAACTTAAATCTTCCCTTTTTATAAGCTGTGCCGCAGAAGTGGCACAGCTTATATATTATAAAATGAAGCAGCGTGCATAAACATAAAATACAGCTAAGACGCATAGAATATTCCAAGAAAGAAAAGCAGGAGTGTTCTGTGCGTTTTTCTGATTTATGTGAAAAAGAAGTAGTCAATGTAAAAGACTGCCGCTGCCTTGGCAGTGTCCGGGATCTGGATATTGACAAAGAGTGTGGGAGAATTCTGGCACTGATCGTTCCAGGACCGGGAAAATATCTGGGTTGTTTTTGCAGGGACAGCGAATTTTTTATTCCATGGGCTAAAGTTATCCGGATAGGACCCGATATAATACTCGTAGAGTTTGATGAAAAAGAAATGAAACACCGGATAAAAGGATAAAAATTTGCAGATTGACAGAAAACAGGAAAATTGTGTATTATAAAAATAGTCATATATTTTGGGATTGGATGCAGGAGGAGAAATCCTATGAAATGTCCGTATTGCAGCAGTGAAAATACAAGAGTGATTGATTCGCGTCCTGCGGATGACAATAATTCGATTCGCAGAAGAAGACTTTGCGATGATTGCGGAAAGCGTTTTACAACCTATGAAAAGGTGGAAACCATTCCCCTGATCATTATAAAAAAAGATAACAATCGTGAGCAGTACAACCGGACAAAAATCGAAAAAGGTGTATTGCTTGCATGTCACAAGCGGCCAATTTCGGCAGAACAGATCTCAAAACTTGTGGATGATGTGGAAATCGAAATTTTTAACCGTGAGGAAAAAGAGATACCAAGTGCTTTGATCGGTGAAATTCTCATGGATAAGTTAAAGGATTTAGATCCGGTTGCCTACGTGCGTTTCGCATCGGTATACCGTGAATTCAAAGATGTAAACACATTTATGAATGAGCTGAAAAAAATGCTCGGATGAATTTGTAACCAGAGGTGCTTATGAATATTTCAGGATATGCAGAAAGCAATTTCCGATATGGAAAAGGATCAGGTGTTGCAGCAGTATCAGTATTTTGTGGGAACGCAGGATACCGGAGTGAAGAAGACCCCGTTGGATACCGGGATTTCTGCTTTGCGTTCCGGAGAGAATTTTTCCCTTTAGTACATAACACACAAAGGAGAGACCTATGTGCGCATTTCTATATCCGGATGAATATCTGGATTCCACTTACAGCATAGATTTTGATCAATTATATAAAGAAGGATACCGGGGAATTATATTTGATATTGATAACACCCTCGTACCACATGGAGCGCCTGCGGATGAGCGGGCGATTTCTTTGTTTGCACATTTAAAGGAACTGGGTTTTCATTGTATGCTTCTTTCGAACAACAGGGAGCCGCGTGTGAAAATGTTCAATGATGCCGTGCATGTCAATTATATTTACAAAGCAGGAAAGCCAAAGCCGTCCGGGTATCGCAAAGCGATGGGGATCCTTGGCACGGACACGACAAATACACTTTTTGTGGGAGATCAGATCTTTACGGATGTGTGTGGGGCAAATTTAGCAGGAATCCGCACGATCCTTGTAAAACCGATCCACCCGAAAGAAGAAATCCAGATCGTGTTAAAGCGCCGGCTGGAGGCAATTGTGCTTTTATGTTACCGTCTGCACCGTAAAATCGTAAAACCAAAGTACCCATCTGCTGCAAAAAAGGAGGATTCATCCATTTTGTAGGATAAATTTTCTTTTTGCAGAATTTTCTATGCGTGACCGTACACAGCCGGTCGTTTTCTATTTGACGAAAGTTCGTTGAAGCAGTAAGATAAAAGAAGTGCAAAAACGAAAAGGAGAGTTGTGATGAAAGTCGGGATTGGAAATGATCATGCAGCAGTAGAACTGAAAATGCAGATCCAAGAATTTATTGAGAGCATGGGACATGAGGTTGTAAATTATGGGGTGGATACCGCAGAAAGCTGTAATTATCCGGAGATCGGAGAAAAAGTAGGACGTGCAGTGGCTGACGGAGAAGTGGATTGTGCAGTTTTGATCTGTGGAACGGGTGTCGGAATTTCCATTGCTGCCAATAAAGTAAACGGAGTACGTGCAGCTGTCTGCTCGGATGTGACAACCGCGCATCTGGTAAAAGAGCACAACGATGCAAATATCATCGCGTTTGGTGCAAGAATTGTCGGAGTGGAGCTGGCAAAGGATATTGTGAAGGCTTATCTGAATGCGGAATTTCTTGGTGGACGTCATGCGACACGCGTGGCTATGCTTGCGGACATCGAAAAACGGAACAAATAAAATACTTGAAAAGTATTCCATTTTATAGTAAAATTGTAAGTCGAGAGACTTTATACTCGTAATTTAAGGAGGAAGATCGAATGATTTCAGCAGGAGATTTCAGAAATGGTGTTACCATCGAACTTGAAG
>OHAY01000619.1_pt1 | contig 36358 bp, 27 predicted proteins | sample 1577191 | NCBI WGS metagenome assembly OHAY01 (sample SAMEA3541504, study PRJEB24748) | human gut metagenome | biome: human gut; feature: human-associated habitat; material: faeces | place: China | collected 2012 | reverse complement strand
GTTCGATGACGACAGCAACGTTGTCTTTTTCATCGATAATCATTGCATTAATCATAACAGTACTCCTCCTTTAGTGTATCTTGCGCATTCACAATGCAATCGATATTTTATATGAAATATTTATGCCAATTGTATCTATGTGAAAAAATGCGCATTTTATCGCATCAGCAAGCATGTCATGCTATTAGGTAATGGTTCAGAGACACATTGATGAAACAAATAAACCGTTGCATAAAACAAGCAACGGTTTATTTGTCGTTTATCTTTCAATCATATTTTTTCTTTTTGCCGGAATCTCCATAATGTTGAACGGCTGATGCCTAATATAGAAGCAATCTGGCTATACGTCTTCCCTTCCTTCGATAATTTTCTTATCTTATTCAGTGTGATATGCTCTTCACTCGCCTCTTTATCCGGCACGACATCTAATATTCCTTGTACATTTTGTAACGTAATAGTATATCCATCAGAAAGCAGCACCATACGTTCAATAGTATTCATCAACTGCCTGACATTTCCTGGCCATTCCTGACTATTTAAAAACCGCAGAACTTCCGGAGCAAAGGATTTCTCCGTTTTGTATTTTTGATTCAGACTAGCAAGGAATACACGGGACAACAAAGGAATGTCACCGGTTCGTTCCCGTAATGCCGGCATTCGTATGCGAAGTACATCCAGGCGATAAAATAAATCAAGGCGGAATTTCTTTTCCTCCACAGCCTGCTCCAGTTTCTGATTCGTAGCCGCAATGATCCGGACATCGACAGGAATGACTTTGCTGCCACCTACACGCATGACGGCCTTTTCCTGAAGGACCCGGAGCAGGCGGTTTTGCAAAACGTAGGGCATGTCCCCGATTTCATCCAGAAACAGTGTCCCCCCATCAGCCAGTTCAAAAACGCCAGCTTTCCCGCCTTTTCTTGCACCGGTAAATGTCCCTTCTTCGTATCCAAAAATTTCACTTTCCAGCAGACTTTCCGTAAAAGCACCACAATTGATGGCTACAAAGGGGCCGTGTCGGCGGTCACTCAAATTATGGATAGCCTGGGCCAACATCTCTTTGCCGGTACCTGATTCCCCCGTGATCAGAACGGTCGAATGGGTGCCTGCATATTTCAATGCTTCTCTTTTGACTTTTCTGACCGCCAAAGACCGGCCTACGATATCATCCAATGTATACCGGGCCACCAATCCCTTTTCTTGTAATTTTTTCCGCATGGACCTGGCATATGACTGCAGTTCTTCCGTTTCCTGTATAAAGGCTGTAGCCCCGGTAATACGGCGTTTGTCCAGAATGGTATGCCAACGAAGTGCATAAGTACGGTTTCCTATACGCAGCACTTCACCCATGTCGGGAATTTCCCCTTTTAATACATCCTTTATTTGAGATGCAACAAAAATATGTCTGATTTGTTCTTCCAGATTCTCCGTACCAAATTGCAAAAGTTGTGGAAACATAGATAGAAAAGTCGTATTCCATTTTTTTACATGGCAATGTTTATCAAATACAACGATACCTATATAGGCATGATCAACGATATCATTGATGATCTTTAAATTTTCCTGCTCTTTCCGCCTTACTATAATAGCTGTTTCCGCTTCACGGATTGCTTTCAGGACCGTATCCTTTCCTGATTCCAGAAAGACAGAAGATATGCCATACTTTTTCGCATAATCCTGTACATGGGCACCGCCAATCAATATATCTACACCACATTCTTTTGCTTCCTGTACAAATTGTTCAATCCGATATTCTTCCCCGTAATCGACAAATTGAAAATAGGGTATTTTATTGACACCCAGCACTTCAGCCATTGCCTGGTATTGATAAATGACATTGCTATAACTGATGAACCCAATATGTTTATCCTCACCGATACGGCGTACTGTTTTTAATATATCCAACGCATCGATTTGAATGGCAATAACCGGAACACGGGTATATACCTGTGATAATAAATACGCTGTTCCTCCACGGCTGATGATGGCATCCACGCCTCGTTCAATGACGCTTTTAGCATTGCGGACACCATTTTCCATGTCTCCGTTTACGATGATAATTTTTCCCTGAAGTTCATGTTTTAATTCTTCCACCAACTCATGTACTGTATGAGAAATATACTCATTAGGCGCAACGACACATACCTTATAGTTCATATTCAGTTCCTTCCTGATTGATTACTAACATACTTCACTTTTTCTTGCGCCTGTATCTCCATAAAGTAGAGCGGCTGACCCCCAGGAGTTCCGCTATTTCTGCATAGCTCTTACCTTCGCTGAGCAGACCTTCTATTTGCTCTGTATCAATTTTTTTAGACGCACCTTTTTCTGGATTATGTCCCAGTTCCAATGCTTCTGCCGCATCATTCATAGTGATGATTCTGCCTTCAGATAATAGCACCATTCTCTCTACTATATTATTTAATTGCCGTATATTCCCTGGCCATGGAAGGGTCGTTAAATAATGCAGCACATCTTTGTCAAATTCTTTGTTCCTGCCATACTCTTTATTGAGATTAGCCAGGAAAATCCGGGCCAGTAATGAAATATCTCCATCCCGTTCCCGCAATGCCGGCACGCGGATACGCAGTACATCCAGCCGATAGTACAGATCCAGGCGGAACTTTTTTTCTTCAATAGCCTTTTCCAGCTCCTGATTGGTGGCTGCAATAATCCGGACATCAACAGGAATGACTTTACTGCCACCTACACGCATGACGGCCTTTTCCTGAAGGACACGTAGAAGTCGGTTTTGCAAAACGTAGGGCATGTCTCCTATTTCATCCAAAAACAGAGTCCCGCCATCAGCTAATTCAAAAACACCGGCTTTACCGCCTTTCTTAGCTCCTGTAAATGTACCTTCTTCATACCCAAACAGTTCACTCTCCAGCAGGCTTTCCGTAAAAGCTCCACAGTTGATAGCCACAAAAGGTCCTTTACTGCACTGACTCAGGTTATGAATCGCCTGGGCAATCATTTCCTTCCCTGTTCCCGATTCACCGGTAATCAAAACGTTGGAATGAGTACCAGCATATTTCAAAATCTCTCTTTTTACCTGCCGGATAGCCAGCGATTTTCCAATCATGTCATCCAGAGTATAATAAGCAATTAATCCTTCACCACGCTGTTTTTTCCGGATAGACTGTGCATAGGACTGCACTTGTTCTACAGGCTGAACAAAAGCGATAGCCCGCACCAGCTGGTCCCCTTCCCAGACAGGCTGCCAAGTTACTGCATAATCCCGCTCCTCTGTACGAAGGATTTCCCCACCACCTGGAACGGAGCCATTTAAAATCTTTTGCAGACGGCTGGAAGAAAAAATAATGGGTATCCGGACTTTCCAGTCCGTCCCAGGTTCACCAGCAAACATAGAGGCAAAGGCAGGATTCCATTTCTGCAACATACCTCGTTTATCAAAAACAGCCGTTCCTGTAAACGTATAATCCACGATATTAGAAATCAGCTTAAATTCATCACGATCTTGCCAGCGTACCAGGATAGCCGATGCCGCTTCCCGTATAGCACGTAAAATAGCCCCTTTACCGGATTCTAAAAAGACAAAACGCAAATTATATTTCTTTGCATATTCCCGTACATGAATACTCCCTATAAGTACTTCTATCCCTTGCTTCCGTGCGTCTTGGACATATTGTTCAATAACTGTATCTTCATCGCCCAGATGAAACAAGCGGAAAAAAGTGATTTTGTGAACTCCCATCAATTCGGCCAATGCCTGATATTGATAAATCACTTCACTATAGCTGATAAAGCCAATTTTTGTGCCATCGGGAATGCCCTGTATCGCTTTTAATATATCCGTCGCTTCTATCTGGATAGCGATAACCGGCATCTGGGGATACGCTCTGGTCAGTGCTATAGCTGTACCGCCCCGGCTAATAATGGCATCGATTCCCTTTTCCACATAGGTTTTCACATGACTAGCAGCTGTTTTTACATTCCCATCGATGATAATCACATTACAGCGCAAATCATCTCCCAATTCTTGGACTACCTGCTCTGCCGCATGGGAAATACTGGGATCTGGAGAAACCAAGCAAATATTATATTTCATGGAGTTGCTCTTTTCTGATACCACCGTAAAATGTGTCACCCCTTGCCTTTTGAGACATGCTGTGTTTCACTGAAACAAAATTTCGTCAAAATTCAAGTGATTATACACTAAAGGTCCGTATCTATCAATAATATTTGCATTGGTCACTTTGATGTATGTATATATCCCAATTAAAATTAAACTATGTTCTCAAAAAAAAGCACTTCCCTCAACAGGAAATGCTTTTATTACAATATATTTTTCTATTATTTACACCTCATCTACCAGCAGCTGTACGATGAGATTGGCTTCGTGGGCTGCACAAATGGCGACACGGGGAGCCATGAGGCCCCGGCCGGGACGGGCATTCCGGGTCTGGTCGCCACAGATATAGAAGTGACTGGTGATTTTTTTCGTCTGTATATCATTGCTGTCTCCATATCCAGCCATCCCCGATGCAGAAACGATGTATTTGTCCGGGCATTTTTCCAGTATGGTGTGGACCAGCATGGTTTTGGCATCGGGATTGTCAAAGGCTTCGCAGATGATCCAGTCGTCTTTAAGAAGTTGAGGAACGTTTTCTTCGTTGAGACGGACGCAGTCCGTCCGGACATCGATGAACGGGTTGATATCCCGTATCTGCCGTGCCAGGGCATCGGTCTTATAGGCTCCCAGATCACGAATCATGTAGGACTGGCGGTTCAGGTTGCTGGCATCGACGGTATCGAAATCGAGCAGATGGAGATGACCGACTCCCGTACGGGCCAGATAGATGGCAGCATTGGAACCAAGGCCCCCCAGTCCACAGATAGCGACGTGTCCGGCGCGTACTTTGTGATGGACCCGGGGCGTATGACGGGAGCACATCATGGCTTCCAGTGCATCCCGGGGTGGCAGCCGGTCTTTTGGGATAAAATAGATTTCATCGCCTTCATGAAGGGGCAGATCATCACTGGTGGCAAATCCATTTACGATTGTAATTTCCCGTCCGGACCCGCGGGCTGCTGCCAGGGCCGACAAACTGGTTTCTTCACAGGTATCCGGTTTTCCATTGAGTATAATATGCAATTGAACGCACCTCACAGTCATATAAAAAACGCACGGCGTCTGACACCTTAGGTGGTGTCCCCGTCGTGCGTTATATCATATCCAGTCTATCGTATCCGTTCTTTCCTGTCAATGCCTGTTTAGGTTCTCCTGATAATGTTTTTTTCAGAAACTTGTTGTATCATGAAGGTACGTTGAGCATCGGTACTTAAAAAGAGCTGTCACTTGACAGCTCTTTTTGCCTGTGCGCCTTCCTTCAGGCGCTTGAGTTCCTGTTGTTGTTCTTCCGGCAGCGACACGCCACAGCAGCCGCCTGTCGTGTTATTGGCATAACCTTTGAATACTTCCGATGCTATATGTCTGATTTTCTTTACCGATTCTACTACCATAAGGGCGCCTCCTTCTGCACAATATATAGTCAGGGAATGAATTTCTTATTACACCCTTAGTATAGCATAAAATTAAAATTTAGAAAATACCTACTAACGGAAAATTTTTATTAATTACTATTTTGTATAGGAACAGGTTCACAGGAACATTTTTCTGAATCAGACAAGCGGCGGATCAACACATCCACAGCCTGTTCATATCCTTTGTAATGACGGCGCCGCTTATCAGGCAGGGATTCGTATTCCTTCTTCAGTTGATATACCGATTGCCCATAAAGTTCCGGCATATCATGAAAGCGGCTGAAAATCGTCATTCCCTGCATGACTTCGGCTCCTACAATCGTTCCATCGTCACTGCAGGCAAGGAGGACAATGCACCCTGGCCCGAAGCGGCCTTTTCTGCCACCAATCCCTACATTTCCCCGCTGGCGCAGACGCCGGACGGCCGCCTGATACTGGCGTACCTGCAGTCTGGCTCCCAGAATCTGAAGCACCATGAGGATGAAGAGAATAGCAAAGAAGAGTTCCAGTTTCATGGCATCAATCGTCGAGGACGTGGATGTCCAACCGGTCAAATCCCGCAAGCAGAGGCCGTATCTGATCGGCAATCCTGCGGCAGCCGCCTATATCCCGGCTTTCCACGTTGAGAGGCATATTGGGATCATGGAGAGACATGCGCAGCAGCGCCCAGCCATTGGGGAACAGGAGACGTACGCCTTCATAGGATGGGCTGGCAATACCGATGCCGGCCGCAGCAGCCCGTTTTTCAAACGCATCCAGTACAAGTTTGCCATAATCCCCGGCTTTTTCACCGGAAATTTTCAGACGGTATTCCCGGCTTTCTGCCGGTTCCCCCAGATCTTTGATAAGACTGCCCAGACTGCTTCCCTGCGCACGGGCGCGGGCAGCGGCAATGACCAGTTTGACGGCCAGATAGGCACCGTCATCGAGGTAATAGTTTTCACTGAGAGCTCCGTGACCGGACGTTTCAATAGCCAGAGGCGAGACGATACCCTTCTGATTGAGACGGATGCATTCATCGATAACGTTCTTATATCCTCTCATGTACCGGTGATGGACGAGGTGCAGGTGATCCTGCAGGAACGTCGTCAGTTCATCGCTGGTCACGGAGTCCGTCACAATAGTACTGCCGGGATAATCCGGTGCCAGAATAGCCGCCATCATGGCAATCAGAGCATTGCGGCTCACAGTCTCCCCATCGGAAAGGACAGCACTCATGCGGTCTACGTCCGTATCGAAAATGAGCCCCAGATCGGCCTTACTGTTCAGGACAGCCTGACGGATACTGGCCATGGCTCCGGCATTTTCCGGATTGGGGATATGGTTCGGGAAATGGCCGTCCGGTTCGAGAAACTGGCTGCCTGTCGTATCGGCCCCGAGCGGCGCCAGAACCTGGCTGGCAAAGAACCCGCCGCTGCCATTGCCGGCATCGACGATGATGTGCATCCCCGAAAGAGGCTGGCCTCCGGCCGTATCCAGTGCTTTGCCGATAAGTCCGCGCAGATGCGCCGTATACAAAGAAATAATATCCAGCGGCTGCACCTTTACAAGGTCACCACTGCGCACGGGTTCAGAGCTGGCCCGTGTCAGGACGTCGGTGATTTCTGCTTTTTCCAGCCCGCCTTTTTCCGTAAAAAACTTCAGGCCATTGCGATTATACGGCAGATGGCTGGCCGTAATCATAATAGATCCATCCATCTTCGTCTGTGGGAAGACGATGGACATGAACATAGCCGGCGTCGAAGCCATCCCGCAGTCGTATACCGTCACTCCCATAGCCGTCAGTGCCTGGAACAGGGCGTCCTTCAGCATTCCCGCCGATATGCGCGAATCATGCCCTACAGCAATCCGCAGCTGATCTGCGCTTTTCCCCAGCCGGTCTTCCAGAAATGTGACAAATCCGGCAGCAATGCGGTTTACCGCTTCCGGCAGGAGATTGACCTTCTCTCCTGCTACGCCTTCGACAGCAATACCACGGACATCACTGCCGTTCTGTAATTTCAATAACTCTTCGTTGGAAATCATGCCATCCTCCCGTACATCTGAATCTTTCATGTTGCAGTTATAATAAGGCCAGCAGGCCATCAATATCGGCTTCGGTCGTAGCCCAGCTGGTAACGAACCGTATCGTCTGTGTCCCATCAGCGTTGTCCAGCCATTTTTCAAACATGACGTTCTGCGCCAGTTCCGCTGCCTTTTCGCGGGTCATGACAGGGAATATCATATTGGAAACCGGTGTATAGGCAAATTCATAGCCTTTGGCCCCGATACCATGAGCCAGCTTCTGTCCCATAGCATCAGCCTGACGTCCCAGTTTCGTATACAGGTCATCTTTTAACAGTGCCTGGAACTGGATACCCAGAAGCATCCCTTTGGCAAAAAGAGCCCCATTCTGCCGCATAATGGCACGGAAATGCGGTTTCAGATCGTCGTTGATGATAACTACCATTTCGCCAAAAAGGGCGCCGCATTTCGTTCCGCCAAAATAAAACGCATCGGCCAGAGACGCCATGTCTTTGAGGGTGACATCATTATACGAAGACCCCAGAGCCATAGCCAGACGTGCCCCGTCAATATACAGATACAGACCATGGCGGTCGCAGCATGCGCGCAAGGCCTTCAATTCATCCAGCGTATAAACAGCACCCATTTCCGTCGTATCGGAAATATAGACTACTCTGGGCAGTACCATCTGTTCCGTATCATGGAAGGCAACAACTTTATCCACGTCTTCGGGAGACACTTTGCCATCCGTCGTCGGCACAGGCAGTACTTTGTGCCCTGTCGCTTCGATGGCACCGGTTTCATGGGTATAGATATGGGATGATTCGGCAGCAATGACCGCTTCGTAGGGGCGCATAAACGCAGCCAGGCAGACCAGATTAGTCAGAGTACCGCCGGCAATGAAATGCACGTCTGCACCGGGCTGGCCTGTAATCTGGCGCACGAGCTCTGTCGTTTGTGTGCAGAATGTATCATTGCTATAACTGTCGCTGGGCGTCAGATTCTGTTCTGCCAGTGCCTGAAAGACCTGTGGGTGCGCACCCAGACTATAGTCATTTTTTAAGAATATCATGTCCATTCCCTCTTTTCCTGCAATAATAAAATACAGATGTATATCATTTTAATTATACGGAATGCTTTAAAAAAACACAAGAAAACTTCTTACAGGTAAGACAGCGCTTCCCGGACCGATGAGACAATATGGCCGGCAGCCTGCTGTACCGGTTCTGGCGCATAAGAGAAGGTAAAGGAAATATCTGCTGCCTTGAGCATAGGCGTATCGTTATATGAATCCCCGATAGCCCCCATCGTATGGATGGCCAGTTTCTCTTTAACTGCAGCCAGGCCCGTCCCTTTAGAACAGTCGGATCCTACGACATCGACGACGCTCGTATTGGCATAGGCTGTCAGTGTGGTCCCATATTCCTGCTGGATATCTCTGGCAATCGACTGGGCTGCTTCATCACTGCCGGCATAAAAAGAAATACCGTAGATATCACTGCCAGCCAGGTCCGCAAAAGACATAATCCGCGTCTGACCAGGAAACTTGGGCGGTGTCAGCGTATAGACCGTATCATTGGCCTGAATGACCGTGTCGGCCCGCCGTCCATACCGGTCATATATTTCTTCGACGCAATCCCGGGAAACGGTTTTCTTCATGAGCACCTGCAAATTGCCGTCCAGAACCAGCGCACCCGTCGCCAGAATATAGAAATCAAAACACACATCTTCCCGGGCCGCCTGCCGAACGCCCCGGAGAGACCGGCCGGTGCTGACGCCAAATAAACCGCCAGCCTGTTGGAAGGCCCGGATGGCTTCCCGGTCCCCCTTGCGGTACGGTTCGTCCAGAAACATAAAATACAACGTGTTGTCAAAGTCGCTCGCCATTGCTTTTTTCATCATTTTTCTACATTTCCTTTGATATTTTAATATTTTATCATTGACAAAGTTAATCGTTTAATTTATAATATGCTCAAACATAAAGACAACGATGTCTATCCCACATCGTGTCTTTATGTTTTTTTATTACCGTATTTCGCAAGAGGGGGCGAATACCATGTATGTCATGCATATGGAAAAAATACTTGAAATGAATATGGCCACATACAAGCGCAAAGAACGGCAGGAAAAAGATGACCAGCCACGCCGCCCGCATAAAGGCCATCCTGCCGGAATCAGCCTGTCCCTGCCGGACATTTGTCCGGTTTTAGGATAGAACATCCAACATAATCCCCGAACGCCCCGGTGTCGTGCACGGACACCGGGGTGTTCACGTTAAGATGGGAATTATCCTTTTTTAATCCGTTCGTGGATATGCATCATAGCCGGATTGATATGGCAGTATCCGCCGGGATTTTTATCCAGATATTTCTGGTGATATTCTTCTGCCGTAAAGAAATTCTGCAACGGCCGCACTTCCACCGCCAGAGGGCGGCCTGCTTTTTCCGCTACGTGATTGACGACTTTGCGGATATCCGTCAATAATGCCGGGTCTTCATAATAAATGCCCGTCCGGTAATTGATTCCTTCATCTTCCCCCTGCTTATTTACTGACAGCGGATCGATGACCATAAAATAATAATCCAGCAGCTGTCCTGTCGGCAATACATCGTCATCATAGGCCACTTTGACCGTTTCCGTATGACCGGTCCGCTGGGACTTCACTTCTTCGTAAGTCGGTTTTATAGTCCTGCCGTTGGCATATCCTGTTTCCGTTTCCAATACGCCATCAAATTGATCCAGAAATTTCTGCAGGCCCCAGAAGCAGCCACCTGCCAGATATATAGTCTGTATCATTTCTATATCACTCCTGTCATTGCATATTCGTATACCGTCTTTACTATACCATAAAGGGGCCGGATTGTGTACTTTTTTCCTGCATTGCAAAAAAAGGCATCCCATGCTATGCTTACAGAGAGGTGAGGACGATGGATTCTATTATACAATTATCACTGGAGCGCCAGTACATGAGGCGTCTCAATTGAACATATTCAACACAGTGAAACATGGATGCTGCCGTCATAAAAAAGCTCTGAAGCGGACGCTGATTGTCCTCGTTCTCCTTTCCGTCCTTCTCTGCGCTCTGGCTTTTGCAGCCATCCACGGCGCCGCCCGCCTGTTCAATCATACCATGTCCCGTCAGACCATGCTCCGCGGTACGATTACCGTAGAAACACTGGCACCCCACATTACGGGCTACGTCCAGTTCACCAATCTTGTCTGGAAAGACCCGGACGGCCATCTCATCCTCTACGTGCCAGACGGCAGCCTCAGCGTGCGCCCCTGGGATATCATCACCCGTTCCATCAAATCGACGACGCTTACCAATATTACCCTCAATAACGCGACCATTGCCGCCTATTTTGACGAAAAAAACCAGCTGGATCTCATCGCCCAGGATGAGAAAGAAAAAAAGGACGGCACAGAAAAAAGACAGCCCCGGTCTTTTCAGGACCGCATCCGCAATATCAACTGGAATGGCCAGAAACTGCATGCCTCACTGGATCTCAACAACTGCCAACTGGAATCGTATCATATGAGCCGTCATTATGTTATGGAAAGCGTCAACGCCCATATCGGCATGTACACGGGAAAACGGGCTGATATCCAGGTCTCTACAGGCCGGTTCGCCGGTACGGCTATCGGAGATGGCGTCGCTATCAAAGGAAAAATCGACCTGACTACCCCTATCCCCACGATGGACATGAACGTGGATATCGTCAATGTGGATCCTTCTTCTCTGGGTTTTGGCGATAACATCCACGACCAGATGACATTGACCTTCCACGCTACGGGACCACTGGACCAGCCGGAAGCCCGGGGCCACCTCCACATGGAACGGCTGAACCTGCCGGCTCTGCGCTTTACCGATGTGTCTGGCGATGTCTATTATCACGACTCCCTGCTTCAGTTTACCAAAGTAAAAGCCAATGTATACGGTGGCACGCTCGATGCCTATGGCGATTATAACCTGGAAACCCGGGCATATAACATCTACGGGCACGGAGAAGACCTCAACAGCAGCACGGCCCTGCACGATATGAAATTCAGGACGCTTGTCACCATGGACATCACCATGCGCTGCGACGGCAATCCCCGCCATCTCAGGGCCTATGGATCATTCCAGTCTGGCAGCGGCTATTATTTCCCTCTCCACTTCAATTCCATTTCGGGACGCTTCAACAACCGCTACCATGAACTCGATTTCTATGACGTCGTCATCAGCACTGCCATGGGTGATATTGCAACCGATGCCCTGCACATCGTAGACGGCGATGTCCAGATCAGCCCGGTACGGATCCGCGACGCCGAAAGCGGGGAAACGACAGAATTCCGCGGTCTCGACAACTATAAGGAAAGCAAAGAAACACAGGCCGCCATAGGCCACAATATAAAGAGCCTGGGCCAGAGCATGAAATCCATCAACCAATCCATAAAGAGCATGAAGAAATCCCTTGATTTCTGATATAAAAACGACGATGCCGTACGAAGCAGTGATTGCTCCGTACGGCATCGTCGTTCTGTTTATCCCATCAACCGCACTTCGGTAAGGGGTCTTTCTTTTGTTCTATATCGTGGTTTCCTTTTTCCTGGATTTCTTTCCACAGCGTATCGGCCACAGGCTGCCACTGTTTCGCATATTCTTTGCACTTTGCGCACAGGTGTTCTGCCGATTCCGGCGAAATCAGATCCGTCGATTTCGCCCCGCTCCGTTTGACCATAGCTGCCAGATACTGCGGGTTTTCCAGCATCGGGCACGGGCGCAGATGATTGTGGTTAAACGGCTGGCCTTTGGCGTATTCTTTGAACAAAGGCTGCTGCAGACATTCGAGCAGGCTCTGGTTCTTGATATTGGCACTGGAATAATGGATGAATACACACGGTTCCACGTCGCCATTGGGGTTGATATGGCAATAGTTCCGGCCACCGGCTACACATCCGTCAATATACTGACCGTCGTTCTGGAAATCGATGGCAAAAATAGGTTTACCGCCTTTGACACTGCGGATTTCGCGGACACGGCGTACCATATAGGCCCTCTGTTCTTTCGTCGGCATCAGGTCCGGCGACGCGTCGTTACCGACGGGCATATAATGGAAATACCAGGTGAAATAAGCGCCCTTGCGGATCAGCAGGTCGAGAAAATCATCGGATGTAACCGTTTCAATATTCTTGCGGGTGTAACAGATAGACGTGCCAAAGACGATGCCGTGTTCCCGGAGCAGATCCATGGCATGCATGACCTTATCGAAATGACCGGCACCGCGGCGGCTGTCGTTGACTTCCCGGTATCCTTCGACACTGAGGGAAAAGCTCAGATTGCCTACATCGGTCACTTCATGACAAAAGGCATCGTCAATGAGGGTCCCATTGGTAAACGCATGGAATTCGCAATCGGGATGTTTACGGCAGAGGCGGATGATATCGGCTTTGCGGACGAGTGGTTCCCCGCCGGTCAGCAGATAGAAATGACAGCCCAGTTCCTTGCCCTGGGTCACGATTTTATCCATCACATCGAAGGACAGATTCAGCGTATGGCCGTATTCGGCAGCCCAGCATCCGATACAATGCATATTGCAGGCACTGGTCGGATCAAAAAGAATAGCCCAGGGGATATTACAGTGATATTTCGCTTTTGCGGCATTACGGGCACGGAGCCCATAAAAACCGGATTCAAATCCCAGATCCATGACAGCCGTTTTGACGATATTCGGGTTGAGCGTGTTCAACGCATGGTCCAAAAAATGGAACCATTTGCCATCTTCATCAATCAGACGGCGGGCTTCTTCAAAGGATTCTTTTTCAAATAAGTCGCCAAAAAGATGTTCCATAACAAAGGACAAGTGTTTCAATGACTTTCTCCGGTCTTCCGGATTTTTTTCTGACATAATGCGGTCTACAATCAATCCTACCGTTTTCTTTTGTACTTCGTGTGTCAATCTTTTCATGGCATTCCATCTCCTCTTTTTGGAAACCGAAATAGCACTTTTCTTTTCACCTATTATTATACGCCTCCCAACGTAAATGTCAAAAGGTTAAAGTCAAAAAGTCAGATGGAGGGTAAAAAATCTGCCCCATGAACCATGATACGGTCACGGGGCACTCTCTTTTCTGCATCCATCTATTTTCCCGGTACGATAGAATTTTTCCAGGGGGATCCGACCAGGCTCGATGTCGCAGCCAGGCTGTGTACCATCTGGGATACGGCCTGATAGTTGGCCTGAACGCCTTTTTCACTATTTTCATAGGTCGCGGCATTTTCTTTCTTGATGCCAATCGTATCCGCTTCCTTTTCAGCATCCATATTGGCACCGATAAAGACAAATTCCCAGCCTTTTTCTTCCTGGGCATCAATCAGTTTCCTGACTTTTTCCTGGTCATAGGTCTGACTGTAGTTTTCCAGTCCGTCCGTGATGATGACAAACAGGACTTTGCTGCCCGTATCATCGATGCCTTTGACCGCTTCTGTTTTTTCGATGGCATCGCCAATAGTATCGTACAATGCCGTCGCGCCACGGACCTTATACGAATCGAGGGTCATATCGGGCACCTCAGAAATCGGCTTACGGTCCGCCAGGATTTCGTGATCACTGCTGAACAGGATGGTTGTCACATTTGTCGGCACCGACAACTGCCGTTCTTTGGCCAGCATGGAATTGTAGCCTTTTACCGTATCTTCTTCCAGGCCTTTCATGGACCCGCTCTTATCGATGAGCAGCACGACTTCCAGATGGGACGCCTGTACAGCCGGCTTCGCTGTCCCGGCCGGTTCCGTTCCACTCTGTGTTGTCGTCGTTTCCGTCGTCGCAGCAATCCCCGGTACCGTAGTCTGTATTTCCGTTCCCTTCAGTACCTGTCCGACTGCCGGCACGCTCTTTGCCAGCTGCTGCAGCGTATCAGTCCAGTTGGCTGCCATGACAGCCGTACTGCCCAGTCCCATGAGGCAGGCCAGGGCAGCCATTATTTTCAGGTGTTGTTTCATCATCATCGCCCTCCTTTGCTATATTCTTATTATACCATCCTTTGTATCACAGTTTTAATACACTTTTACCTGTATCCAACCTTCATTGTACATCTTGTCGCCTTCTTCACCCAGGTCCTGATACGTTTCCTGTCCTTCGTAGACTTCCGGCGGCGGGAATACGACGGGATTATCCTTGTAATCTTCATCTTCTTCCATTTCCGGAACAGCCGTATTCGGTGTGGAATAAGTCAGATATTCAAAGTTTTTGAGGGCTATATCAGGCCGGCTCATGAAATCAATGAAGGCGTGGGCGTTTTCTACATGGGCCGCGTTTTTAGGGATGACCCAGGAGTCAATCCAGAGATTCGTCCCTTCTTTTGGTACGACGTAAGCCAGATCTTCATTTTCCAGCATCATGCGCAATGCTTCCCCGGAAAAAATGACACCCATGGCGGCTTCCCCGGAGACGAGCTTATCCTTTACATCATCGATACCATAGGCCTGGACGAGCGGTTTCTGGGCAATGAGCATGTCCCGGGCCTGACGGATTTCATCGGGATTGGTCGTATTGAGCGAATAGCCCAGCCGTTTCAGGGCTACCATATAGGCATCGCGGGGAGAATCCTGCATGAGGATTTCATTCTTATACTTCTCATTCCAGAGAATATCCCAGCTGTCTACGGGATCATCGACCATGGTGCGGTTATACAGGATTCCGACGGTCCCCCAGCAGTACGGTACGGAATAGATATTTCCCGGGTCAAAGGTTTCCGACTGTTTGTAAAACGCCTGTCCCACATACTGGCGGGCGTTTGGCAGGCGGGAGAAATCAAGGGGCTGCAGGAGGTCGTGTTTGATCATCTTCTGGATCATGTAGTCCGACGGACAGATGACATCGTAACGCACGGCGCCGGCTGCCACCAGAGGATACATGCTTTCATTGGTATCGAATTCATCCATGACGACGTGGATGCCCGTTTCTTCTTCAAACTGCTCCAGCGTGTCCGGATCGATATAGTCGCCCCAGTTGTAGACATACACCACGTTATCCCCTTCCGCTTCCTCTTCATCGTGAAATCCGCAGCCGGAAAATGTCAAAAGGCACGCCAGGGCCAGACAGAGACAGAGTATATATTTTTTTATCATGTGAGCGCCCCCTTAATGTGCCGACTGCCCCATCTGCATGCGTTTCCGGTTCCAGAACAGGAGAAACGCAAAGACCAGGACAAAAACAAAGACCAGTGTAGACAGGGCATACATTTCCGGATGGATTCCCAGTTTCAGTTCGGCATAGATTTCCGTAGGCAGCGTATCGATTCCGGCACCTTTGGTAAAGTGGGTAATGATGAAATCATCAGCCGACATAGTGAAGGCCAGCATAAACCCGGCCAGCAGGCTGGGCCGCAGTTCCGGCAGGACTACGCGGCGGAAGGCCATAAACGGCGTCGCCCCCAGGTCCCGGGCCGCATCATAGCAGTTGCGGTCCAGAGACAGCATCTGCGGCATGAGACAGAGAATGACGTAGGGCAGATTGAATACGATATGGGCCATGAGAATGGTGCCGTAGCCGAGGCGCAGTCCCAGTCCCAGGAACAGCAGCATGAGGGAAATCCCCGTCACGATATCGGCGTTGAGGAGGGGAATATTGGCAATGCCCATGAGAACCGACCGGCGGCGCCGCCCCATGCCGCGCAGAGCCAGACAGGTCACCAGCCCGAGAAGCGTCGCTACGGCCGCTGATGACAAGCCAATGGTAATCGTATTCTGCAGGGCTTCCAGGATGCCTTCATTCTGAAACAGTTCGCCGTACCACTGGAGGGTAAATCCCGTCCAGTGCCCCCGGTAGCGGCTGGCATTGAACGACTGGGCAATGAGTACGCCGATAGGGGCGTAGAGAAACAGGAAAATCAAGGCCACGTAGGCTTTTTTCCAGAGACGCATCATTTCTTCACCTGCCCTTCGCTACGGTCAAAATAGGCCGTCAGCACCATATTGATAATGATGAAAATCATAAGGACCAGCGATAACCCGCTCCCCAGATGCCAGTCATAAGCCATGGTGAATTCCTGTTCGACAATATTGCCGATTAACAGCACCTTATTGCCACCTAGGAGACCACTGATAAAGAATGTCGTCAGGGACGGAATGAACACCATGGTAATCCCGCTGATGGCGCCCGGAAGAGACAACGGCAGGATAACCCGCGTAAAGGTCTGCCACGAACTGGCCCCCAGATCACGGGCTGCAAAGATGACGTTCCTATTGATTTTCGAAAGGGATACGTACAAGGGCAGCACCATATAGGGCAGGAAATTGTATATCATGCCGATGACGATAGCCGCCGGCGTATTAATGAGCGTCACATCCGGCAGGGCCAGAAGACGCAGAAACTGATTGAGGATGCCATTTTTTTCAAGAATTGTCTGCCAGGCCATAGTAGACAGGAGGGAATTCATCCACATGGGCAGGATAAACAGAAGGAAAATGAGGGCACCATGGCTGCGCTTGCGCTCCGTCAGGATCAGACAGAGGGGATAGGACAGGAGAAGACAGACCAGAGTGCTCACCAGCGCCAGCAGGAGAGACAACTCCAGAGCCTTGGCGTATTCCCATTGCAGGAGGACGGCAATATTGGAAAGACTCCACTGCCCGTCACCGCCAGTCAGGCCATACCAGCCGACAAATACGAGGGGAACGAAAATAAACAGCGCAGCCCAAAAGAGAAAGGGCATTGCAAAGAGATGGCGCATGGCCACAGATTTAATCATTTTCCATCGCCCTTTCATCTTCCGATTCCGGTTTATTCATAATCTGGATATTAAAGGGATCCACCCACAGGCTGACTTCATCTCCCGGGTGATAGACCCGCGTCGATTTGACCAGCCATTCGATTTCCCCGGCGCGGACGGTGATATTGTAATTCATCCCTTCAAAGATGACCTTGGTCACCGTGCCGTTGAGTGCCCCGTCACGGACCTCATGGAGTTCGATGTCTTCCGGCCGTATCTGTACATCGACAGGCCGGTTGCAGCCAAACCCCACATCGACGCAGTCCAAATCCAGCCCCTGGATGCGCACGAGCTTGTCATGGACCATGAGCCCATCGACGATATTGCTGTCTCCGATGAAATCAGCTACGAAAGCATTTTCCGGTTCGTTGTAAACGCTTTCCGGCGTGCCGATCTGCTGGACATAGCCCTGATTCATAACGACGACCGTATCGGACATACTCAGGGCTTCTTCCTGATCGTGGGTAACAAAGACAAAGGTGATGCCCAGTTCTTTTTTGATTTTTATAAGTTCCAGCTGCATACTGCGCCGCAGTTTACGGTCCAGCGCGCTAAGCGGTTCATCCAGGAGAAGTACCCGCGGTTCGTTGACGATAGCCCGGGCAATGGCTACACGCTGCTGCTGTCCGCCGGATAAATCGACGATATTGGCATGTTCATAGCCGTCGAGATTGACCAGTTTCAGGGCATAGCGGATTTTATCTTTGATATACTCACGGGATTTGCCGTGGATTTTGGGACCGAAGGCGATATTATCTGCCACATCCATATGGGAAAACAGTGCATAATTCTGAAACACCGTATTCACCTGGCGGCGGTTGGGCGGCACATGAGTGATATCCTGTCCGTCAAACAGGACAACGCCTGTATCAGGTTCTTCAAACCCGCCGATGAGCCGAAGTGTCGTCGTCTTGCCACAGCCGCTCGGCCCCAGAAGTGTTACGAATTCATTTTCATAAATCGTCAGGTCCAGGCCATCCAGTACGAGATGACCATCAAAAGACTTTGATACACCCTGCAAATGAATCAATTCTTTTTTCATTTCGTCTATATTCCTCCTGTCTCACAGGTATGCATAATAAATTCACCTTAACTGTATTATTCTACCAAACAAAAGGAGCTTTGAGCAACTGTCTTTTCTCATTTTCATCCCGTTTTTTTCTTTTTTAATCTTTCTTTTCTATGCTATTCTATAGTTATTATTTATAAAAAATAAATCATAAAGTCTTGTGATTGTTAAATAATTTTTATCGCATTTTTACGTTTTAAATTTTGTAAATTTCATGTAAAATTTTCTTTCTAAAACGTTCTTATTATGAGTTATACGTTTAAACTTATTTCTCAAAAACCGTATTCTAAAAAATAATACCCGTCATAATTATGCTTCATACATTTGTCTTATTATATAGGACATGGTATACTGAAGACGCTGATTACGATCGTATATATATAGCATTGCAGCTGCACCCCATCTATGGATATCCAACAACAAGAAGGAGTGCTTATTTCTATGCCAAACACAACCCCTGAAACCGTACAGCCCCAGAAAGTCGGGGGATTCCTCGGCTGGATTGAACGGATCGGCAATAAAATTCCCGACATTACCATGCTGTTTATTGCCGCATTCTTTATCACCTGTATCGTTTCCATGATTTTTTCCTATTTCACCTTTGATTATGTCAACCCGGCGACTGGCAAGCAGATTGCCATCACCAATATGCTCAGCCCGGCGTCCCTGGTGACTCTCATGACCAAAATGGTCACCAATTACTCCGGTTTCCCGCCTCTCGGCATGGTCATCGTTGCCACACTGGGCATCGGCATTGCTGACGGGTCCGGCTATATCAATACGGGACTCAAGAAAATCCTGACGGTTACACCGAAATTCCTTCTCACACCGATTGTCATCGTCGTCGGTATGCTCAGCCATCTGGCACCGGACAGCGGTTACATGATCATTATCCCTATCGCAGCATACCTCTTCTATGCATCGGGCAAGCATCCTCTTTCCGGTGTCGCCGCATCCTTTGCCGGTATTGCCGGTGCCTTTGCCGCCAACTATACACCGTCGGCCATCGACCCGGTCATCCAGGGGTTTACCCAGATGGCTGCCCAGATCATCGACCCGACCTATGAAGTCAATGTCCTCTGCAATTATTTCTATGCCGTCGGTTCGACCTTTGCCGTCATCGGCTCCTGCTGGTGGATTACGGAAAAAATCACGGAACCGTGGTGCTGGAAAGCCTGCCCCCTCGATACAGACATCGACGTATCGGAAAGTGCCATGACGGCTATTACCCCCAAAGAAAACCGCGCTTTCTATATCGCTTCCTTCGTCCTCGTCGCCATGCTTGCCGGCCTCTTCCTGAGCCTCATGCCTGCCGACTCGATCTGGCGTGATCCCCAGGGAAATCTGGCCAGCTTCAAAGCGCCGGTTATGCAGTCTATTGTCGCTATTATCTTTATGCTCTGCGCCGTCACCGGTATCGTATACGGCATCATCAGCGGTAAATTCAGAAGTTCCAAAGATTTCACCCACTCCATGGAAGAAATCACCAAGACACTGGTACAACTTATCGTATTCTATTTCTTCGCTGCCCAGTTCATGTATGCCTTCGGTGCTTCCAACCTGGGGGCTCTCATCGCCGTATCCGGTGCCGAATTCCTGAAATCTCTGGCTCTGCCGCCGCAGATTACGATTTTCGGGGTCATCGTCTTCGTTGCCCTCCTCAATCTGCTCATCACATCGGCATCGGCAAAATGGTCCATCCTGGCACCGATTTTCGTACCGATGCTCATGTCCGTCGGCATTGCCCCGGAACTTACCCAGGCTGCATTCCGCGTCAGTGACTCCGCCGTCAACGTCTGCACACCGATGTTTGCTTTCTATCCCCTGATTATCATTTATTGCCAGAAATATTACAAAAAAACCGGCGTCGGTACCCTGAGCAGTATGATGCTGCCCTACACCGGTGCCCTGCTCGTAGCCCTGACCATCATGTTGTACCTCTTCTGGTGGTTCAATATTCCTCTCGGCTTCCAGGCAGATTATGTATATCCCCGTCAGATGTTCTAACGGGATATAGTAAAGGAGGAACCATCCTATGAATCCATTACAAGAAGAAATGATGCATCGTTTTTGCCGGTACGTCCGCATTCCGTCCCAGAGCAAGCCCAATGGCGGCACGCAGGTCCCCAGCACGGAATCGCAGTGGGATATGGCCCGTACTCTCATGAAAGAATGCGAAGACATGGGCCTCGTCGATTTGTCCCTGTCAGATAAATGCGTACTCACAGGCCGTCTCCCTGCCCATACTGAACCGGGCTGCGACCGCAAGATTCCCGCCGTCGGCTTCTGTGCCCATCTGGATACGGTCGATGTAGACCTGTCACCTGTCGTACATCCCCAGCTCGTCGAACACTACGACGGCGGCGACATCGTCCTCAATGCAGATAAAAATATCGTCATGACCGTCAGCGACCATCCGGAACTGCGCGACTATATCGGTCAGGACCTGATCACGACAGATGGCACCAGTGTCCTCGGGGCAGATAACAAAGCCGCCATCACCAACGTCATGACGGCACTACACACCCTGACTACCCATCCGGACCTGTATCACGGCGATATCTACGTCGCCTTTGTCCCCGACGAAGAATGTGGTCTCTTCGGATCGAAGAATATGGACTTTTCCAAATTTCCTGTCGATTTCGCCTATACTATAGACAGCTGCGCTCTCGGAGAAATCGTCTATGAAACATTCAACGCCGGTTCGGCTACGGTTACCATTCACGGTGTCAGCGCCCATCCCATGAGCGCCAAAGGCAATCTGGTCAATCCGACGCTCCTGGCCTGCGATTTCATCAATATGTTCGATCGCAGCGAAACGCCGGAATGCACAGAAGGAAAAGAAGGATACATCTGGTGCCAGGCCGTAGAATCCAACCAGTCCAAAGCCGTCGTCAGCCTCAATATCCGCGACCACAGCAAAGAAAAATACGAAGAAAAGAAACGGCGTATTGCTGCCAACGTAGAAAAGCTGAAACAGATGGAACCGCGGGCTGCCATCACCTGCGAAATGGAAGATACCTATGGCAATATTGCCGATGCGATTACCGATGACAATCACAAGGCCATCGACTACATTTTCGATGCATTCAAGGAATTGAACATTCAGCCCAAACCCATAGCCATGCGCGGTGGTACGGATGGTTCCTTTATCTCTACCAAAGGTATCCTCACGCCAAACTACTTTACAGGCGGCCTGAATTTCCATTCCCGTTATGAATTCCTGCCCCTTCCCAGTCTGGAAAAATCCTATGAAGTCACGATGAAACTCATCGATCTCATCTACAAAGGATAATCATTAAACTAATGAAAACTGCCGCACGAAGCAAATCATCTGCTTCGTGCGGCAGTTTTCGTTATTGCTACTATACGACAGGATCCGCAAAATATACATATACACCTTTGAGCCGTACGAGGTCGAGGCCCATTTCTGTAAAGGCTGCGTGGATTGCCTTTTCAGAAAGTGCTACGTTTTTCTTTGCATCACCGGCTTTGACGACGTATTGTGCCCCGTCATCAAGCGGATAAATCCGCAGGGTTACTCCATCATAATCGAGACGGAACATACCACTGCCATCTTCTGTCTGCAGGTTCGTTTTGATAGAACGGTTGTGCAGCTGCGGCTGTACCGGTTCCGTTAGGCGCATGCCCGTCGGCGAAAGCTTCGTCGTTTCTCCCGCCTGGGAAACACCATAGGTGCCATACTGTTTTACTGTATTGTCCTTAACACGGAAAATCGGCATAGAGACTTCTACTTTGTGCTGCGGCCGGCCACCATCACGGTTCCAGACATCCTGATTCGTAATATCCGGTTTGGTCTGGACAATCTGCAATGTCGCGTCTCCACCGGAAACGAGATAATTCTTCAGAAAATCAGGGCCGCTGAGCAAGGTCCCGAAGGAATACGTACCCGGCCAGTTTGTCCGCGTATTACCATTAAGATAGCCATGACCATAATCGCCATAATCATAGTTCAGACCTCCCGGCTGGTCCCCATTGGTCAGGCCCGTAACGCGGGACTGGGTCGTCCGTACGACACCGTACGGAGTGAATACGTCATCCGTATCAATACGGAGAGGCGCTTTATTTACGATGATATCCCCTTCGATGGTGACAATGTAGTTCTTCCGGGCATCGCTGCCATTTTCATGGACAATACCACCACCATCCGATTCAAGGTCATTGTAGTACGTCCCGGCATCGGCCGTAGTCCGGCCAGCCCGGTTGGTTTCGTACGCTCCGCCAGCCTTCGGCGTCATCGTCAGGCCGTCGGTAGAAATAGTATCCCCGTTCACCAGGTTGGGATTGGACGATTCCGTAAAGGTCCTCTTGTCCGAACCGTAGGTCTGGATCATATCGTTGGTGACCTTGATGGCTACTGGCGTCAGAGTAACGGAACCTTTCTTATCCAGCACCACTTCGTAGTTGTCCAGGGACTTGTTGAAGTCCGTCGTAATGCCATAGCTGTCCAGGCTGCCATCCATCTTGTACTTTACATCGTTGGTCCGGTCCTTGCTTACAAGAGCACCGGATGTGTTGGTGATACCGATTTCAGACGTCAGTTCAGCCAGGCTGTCCCCGTTCTTTTCGCCTTTGACCGTAGTCGCACTATCCAGATCCTTCTGAACTGCCCCGGCATCCCCATAGGCTTCCGTATAGTCGCCAGTGGACAAATGGAGGGTGGCCTTGTCGATGGCAGCATTGCCATCTTCAATCTCAATATTGTAGTTATTCAGCGTCTGGAAAGTGGTTCCCTGCAAATAGTAGCGCCCGCCATTCACCGTTTTAGTTACTTTACCAGCCTGTTTTTCTGCTTCAGAAGCGTCGCCAGTATTGGTATAGGTGATGTTGCCGGTACCATAGGTTCCGTCCAGAACGTTGGTCACCACATCGGTACCATCCCCGTTGGTCAGGCCTTTTATATTGCTGGCATCGTAGCCGTACTTGCTGGTATCGAAAGCCGTACCATAAGTAGTGGATACATCGTTGAGCTTCACCTTCACTGTGGCTTTGTTTACCGTGGCCGTACCAGTCAAATCAGAGTTTTCCTTATCGATTTCATAGTTCTTAGCCGTATCACCCTTCAGGGTAAACGTCCCTGTCAGATCATAGTCTCCTACATCCTGGGTCTTGACATCGGAATTGCTGGAATCAGCCTTTTCTCCGCCATTAGAATAGGAAACTTCAATCTGATTGTTCCTTACGTCGTCCTCTGAATCTCCATTGGCGTTGCCGGACAGGGTATAGGTATAAGGGGTCCAATCATTCGACCCATAGGTCGTGCTCGTATCCCCTACTTTCAGGGTCAGTTTGGCCTTTTCCACCGTGGATTTCCCATTGGTGATGTGGACGGTATAGTCAGAGAGATCCTTGCTGGCAGCCCCCTGGAGTGCATAGGTCCCGGCATTCTGTGTCTTCACCTTGTCATTGTCGGCATCGGTTTTCGCCCCGGTGTTGGTGTAGTTGAGGAATCTGTCCCCCAGAACGGAAGCCTGGCTATCCCCGTTCACCAGTCCGCCTTTTGCCGTATCAATGGTGTAGGTATACTTGTCCGTGTTGAAGGCCGTCCCATAAGTAGTGGACACATCCCCCACCGTCAGGTAAAGATCAGCCGGAGTAACAGTAATAGTGCCGCTGCCGGTGACCTCATAGTTGGCGGAAGCATCGCTGCCGTCACTGGCCTTTACCTCTGCACTGGAAGTCAGGTACTGGTCTTCATACTTGCCTACATGTGCCGTATCGTTGCTGCCTTTGCTGTCCGCATAGCTGCCGTCGGTGGCAATGGTATATTGGATATCGCCCAGCGTATCTCCGTTCACCAGCTGGGTTTTGTCGTAAGAAGGCGTCCCATTGGTCACTGCAGTATTGCCGTAGGTCTGGGTGCCATCGGTGCTGATGGTCAAGGTCTTCCGGAGAATTTCGATATCCCCATTGACCGTTTTCAGGTCATACCCGTTCAGCGCCTTGGCCCCATTTTCATCCACATGGAATATATAGAAGGCCTTTTTCCCATCAGAAGCTGTCTTGTCTTCGTCCCCTTGGGTCCGGGTAGCCCCTGCTGCCGCCCCATCACTGGAAACAGCCACAGCATCCGTTCCGGTTTTTGTCCCATCAGAACTGGTCACGTAGGTCAGATAGTCGGCTTCCTTGAAATTGCTGAACTGGGTCACATCGATATTGCTGCCGTTGGAATCCTTATAGGTGGCCGAGGTGCTCAGCAGATTCCGCAGCTGGTCATCGGTAAGGGTATCCCCGTAGGTCTTCTGCTGGCTGCCCCCGGAAATGGTGATCACCGGAGTCACCTGGAAAATGAACTTGTTGCTGCTGGTATCCTTATAGTCCGTAAGGGTATTGCCGGAACTGTTGCCGAATACCGTGCTGTTGGCATCGGATTTGGCGGTCCACTGGGCATTGGTGCCGCTGATCAGGTTATCGCCCAAGCTGGTACCGTAGTCGCTGGGGGAATTCACATAGACCTGCCAGGTACCGCCGCTGCCGGTGGTGATGGCATCTGTGCCAGTGATGCTATTGACCAGGGAGCCCTGGCTGCCCTGAGCATCTACTACCACGGCCCCTGCTGCGGCACTGGCTGCAGCCAGTGTGCCAGCGGTGGCATTCCCATTGTAGTCCACCCCGGCCCCCAGAGTGATCCGGCCTTTATCTCCGGTGGAAGTGAGGCTGATCTTCCCGCCGTTCAGGGTGTTATTGCTGTCGGTATACCCGTTAGATTCCACCCCGTGGACTGTCAGATCACCGGCCGCTTGGATGGTCACACTGTCCAGCTGGAAGGCAGTGTTCTGATACCCATCAGTACGGGTGGCGATGTCGCTGGCAGAAGAAGTGGTATCCGTAGTGCCGGAATGGATTTCCCCGCCAACGTTTACAGTGCCGCCAGAAATGTAGACTCCATGGTCTGCATAGATGGTACCATGATAATAATTAGTAACGTTGGTATTGTCAGTTCCTACAGTCACAGCCCCGGTGCTTTCGATGTTCACCGTATCCAATGCCTTCGATTTACCAATGTCTCCTTCCAGGCTGACTGTACCGCTTCCAGCTCTGATATTCAGACTGGAATTAGCCAGGTTGGTTTCCTTGACAAAACCTACAGTAGTAGCACCACCCATGGCTCCATCATCCCATTTGCCATGAGTACCATACCCTACGGTCAGGAAAGGGGAACTATTATCCGGCTGGGAACGGGTAACATCGACACGTTTTTTATCCGTTGCCGTTGCCTTGTCGGTCCAGGTATCCCAGTTCACATAGCCATATACATTGCTTCCCTTGTTATACGTATAGGTCTTCCCATCACTGCCTAATGATACCGTACTCCAGTCAGAACCGGCATTGCTGTAGAACTGGGTGCCTTTTCCATTGTTGGCTTCTCCTTCCGGACCAGTAACCCAGTACATGCCGTCCTGATAAGTTGGATCATCCGGCATACCCCAGTAAGAGTACGGATACAGTTTGTCATTATTCGTGGATCCTGTTTTATTCAGTACACCGGACCCACGACCGCCTACCCAGAGATACTGCTGTCCGTTTGGCGTGGTCAGAGAGTTTTCCAGCACCGTCGTAATGGTAGCCAGATAGGAATCTCCTACAGCCGATTTACCTTCATTATACGTTTTTGTTTTCGGGTTGTATTTGGCCAACGATTCGGATACAAACCAGTTGCTGGCAATAAGCTGCTTGATATCATTGGTTAAATTTGTATAAGCAGTGCTTCCGTTATTCATTTTCGTTGTATCCGTGCTGTTCTTCGCAAATGTCAGTGCACTATCCGCCAGGCTCTGAATCTGCGCCTGTGTCAAAGCGGTAAAGTTATTTCCCACCTTATAACCCAGTGCATTATTAGAAACCCCATTGACATTGACAGAACCTACCGTCAATGTATAAGAAGTACTCCCAACTGTAATAGTAGGGTCAGGGGTCATATATCTGCTTAAAAAGCCTTCTGGATCTGAGACTGCCACGTACTGTAAATATTCCTTCGTGGACATTTTTCCTTCCGTAATAATTACAGAAGAGTATCCTTTTCCCTTTGTTACACTGACAGCTGTCGAACTGCCGTCTCCCAGCCAGCGGATATTCTGGGTATCCGTTTCCTTATCAAAGGTATAATGGGGCTCTCCATTGGAAAAGTCCGCTGTATCCGTTGTCGTTTTATAGGTGCCATCTGCATTCTTCGCATAGGTGCCATCTGCATTCTTTACATAATTAACCCCCTGATAATGATAAGCCGGAACCGTATCGGAAGTCAGATATTCATTGACTTTATCAGCTGTGAGTTCATCCCAGGTAGTAGTGCCATACACATAGGCCCCGTAGCTATTCCCGGAGTTGATGATGCCAGTAACAGTAATATCTCCTTTTTCTCCATCTGCATTCGTGGAATCAAGGGTCAATGTACCCCCATTAAGACCGATAGCCACTTCACCGTTGAGGGTAATCTTCCCGCCACTGGTCTTGATCAGCCGGTCATCCTTTGCACCATCCGCTGTACCACTGCTGTCCACATGTCCAAAATAGGTACCGACCGTATGACCCGCAGGATCTGCCTTGCCCGTAAGGGTTCCTTTCCCATACCCTTTGGTATTGGCAGAATCACTGGTATATTTCACCGTCCCGCCAGAAGCGGAGGTAAAATCCCCGCCATTGGTGTTGATATTTGCATTGATGATCACGGCACCAATCTGGTCCCCGTTGCTGTCCGCATTCAGGACCACATTCAACTTGCCCGCCGTAGAAGTGATGTTGCCGTTGACGGTGATATTCCGCATAGCGTCCAGGGTAAAGGTCGCATCGTCTCCTGCCGTCTTATCGATGTCATTTTTGACGATGATATTGGCCGATCCGTTAGTGGCCGCTGCCTGGATGGTCACATTCGTGCCAGCATTCAGCATTTTTTCCACCATATCAGTAGAAATCCAGGTCACGGCGCTGTTGACGGATGACGCATTGGCTGTGGTGGCATCGGGGTCGTTGTAGCCGATGGAGGCACTGCCATTGGTGAAATCAGAATCCGCGGCGGTTTTCTTTTCCGAGTTTTCATAATTGCTTGTCGTTGTAGGATCGTTATCAGCAATGATTACGTCCAGCGGATCCAGCAACCATTCCCCGGCCTTGCCGGTTATCCCTTTTGCGTCGATATTCAGACTATTTCCCAGATTCAGCACGTCACCGGACGTTTCAATCGTACCGCCGTTGACGTTGCCCCGTGCCAGAAGCTGCGTTCCATCATGGACGATGGTCTTCTGGCCGATTGCCTTGATAGAACCGGCATCCTGCCCTTCTTCCGTACCGGAAGCGTCAAGGGTACCGCTGACTTCGACCTGTCCATTGTCGCCGCCATCGAGAAGGACCTGGCCTTTTTCATTTTTACGCAACGTCTTAGCTTCGATAGTACCGCTGTTGTTGACGACCGTGCTCAGGACATCGCCAGCACTTTTAGCCGTCATGACGACGTATCCGCCATCGGCTTTGAGCGTACCACTGTTGAGAGACTGTGCCCGTGCCAGCGTACCATCGACAGTGAAATTCAGTTTCCCATCAGCATCACTGGACAGATTCAGATTCTTTGCTGCCGTAAGAGCTACCGTACCGCCGTCATCAGTAATGGTACCGCTGTTTTCTACGTTTGACGCATGAAGAGCGACCAGACCGCCCTGGGCCCTGATGATCCCTTCATTGATAACAGCCGCATTGTTTTCATTATCGACAGCGAGATTCAGGGAATCCTGGCTGCTGCCGAAGTGATTCATCGTGTCATCGGCGAGACGGGCCGTCGAGGCGACGAGTCCTCCTACATCAACGCTGGCATTTTTACCAAATACGACACCGTTGGGGTTGACCAGAAAAACATGGCCGTTGGCATTCAAGTTCCCTTCGATTAGGGACTGCTGGCCGCCGGTTACCCGGTTCAGCGCTACGGCATTCTTATCGGGCTGTGCATAACGAATTGTTTCATTTTTAGCTATATTAAACTGCGTCCAGTCGATAGCCATGCGGTTGCTATTTTGTTGGACCGTCATCGTCTGTCCCTGGTCTACAATGGACCCATTGCCGGACCGGATGGTTCCACCCGAAGGCATAGCCTGTACAGAGCCGCCCAGCGCCATGGCCAGAAGGACCATGCCCGTCAGCCGGTGTTTCCATTGGTTTCTATTTCTATATCTCATATATATCCGCTTCATTCCTTTCTTATATATACATATTTCTTAGAAATATACGCCCGTACGGAGCCAGAATTGTCCATTGCTATGGCGCGTATCGCTGACCGGTTCTTCGGAACCCAGTTTCCAGGCATAATCAGCCCGGACGAACCAGTCTTCATGACGGGACCAGATAAGCCCCAGACCGATGCCCTGCAGATTGCGGTGGTTTTTGGCACCAGGATTCAGACTGCTGTCTTTATTGATCCAGATGCCGCCGTGTTCCAGATAAGCGGCCAGCTGCAGCTGCTGGTCGTTCTTCTTGAGAGGCAGCTGCCAGCGCAGTTCAGCCCGTGTCAGATATCCCGTATCGCCGGAGGCTTCACTGGTCGGATAAGCCCGTACGCCGTACGGCCCGCCGAGATAGAAATGTTCGGACGAATCCAGGTTGGAAAAAGCGTACTGGCCCCGTGCTGTCAGGAGGAGATACAGGCGGCTGTTGATATTCTGATGCCGTTCGATATAGCCCCGCATTTTTTCATATGTACCGGTCGTCCGGGGGCTGTTGGCCAGAAGCGGAACAAAAGGATTGGACGAATTATACAGTGCATCATTGGTGATGTGTCCCCATTTATAATCGACACGCCAGTTCGTGAACCCTTCATTATCCTGGCTGTCCCCGTACAGAGAGAACACGGCTGCGTTACCCGTCTTATCTCCATAGGTTGCATCCCACAGGCGGTATTCATCTTTCATGCGGCTGTGTTCGTATCCGATGCCGGCATAAAAATTGTGCAGCCGGCTGCGCTGAATAGCATAATCAAATCCGATAGAAGCCACGCGGGACTGGCCTACCCCGTCCAGATAAGAAAATTCATCGCCCAGATCATAGCTCATGACGTTGTAACCGACGGTCATGCGCAAGCCATCGGTCAGGACAGGAATCGTATAATTGGCACCCCAGTCGAACATCTTGCGGCCGGAAGTAGCAATGCCCGTATTCAGATGATCCCCTTCGTGGGCCAGATTGGTGAAATCATAATTGACACCGTACTGGTTGTACCCCATGGAGCGGCTGCCATAGTTATCGGCCGTTGCCAGACCATGTTTTGTTTTATATGGATCGACATCGAGCAGTACGTGGACCGTTCCCGGTTCACTTCCCTGGCTGAGCGTTACTTTGGCGTCTGCATCAGCCAGATCTGACAGGAGCCAGACGGCCCGTTCCAGTCCGGCCCGGGTAACGTAATCGCCTTTTTTCAGGAATCCGATCTGCCGCTGGATGGCTGCATCGTTGATTTTCGTATGATTTTCAACAGTTACCCCATCGAGCCGGCCCACCTGAACGACATAGGTCACAAGCCCCTGGTCTATCTGCTGTTGCGGCAGATAAGCCCGGGCGACAATATAGCCGTGGTCACGGAAATATTTCGTGAGTACATCAGCCCCGCCCTGCAGCTGGGCAAAGGTGAGGTCTTTTCCTTTATTATCCGCCAGCAGTGCCTGCAGCGTCTGTTCGGAATAGATATCCTGTCCGATAATCTTGAACTCCCGGACGGGAACGGTGACCTCTTTTCCCTCAACAGCCGGAGAAGTCCCCTGTTCCGGCGTCTGTACCTTGACATCTTTCGATGCTTCAGGAACGGTCAGCGTGCGCTGCCGGTCCCGCCATTCATTCTGCAGCATGCCTGCATCGGCCTTGCGTGGCGTATCCCGCAGTCCTTCCGGCAGACCAGCCGGAGCAGCCGCTTGTATACAGACAGCTTGAGCAGCTCCTAAAACAGCAGCTGCTATGATGATCCTAATCTTTCTGTTGTGACTCCTTTTCACCAAAATATCCCCCCATACTCCGTCAAAACATCAAGTCTATAATAAATATTAATTATCAAATTATAATTTGTATTTCTTATTTTTTATCGCCCATATTATATAACAAAGTCTATTATAAGTCCATTATTTTTCGTAATGTTAAATTTATTTTATTGAATGATAAAATAAAACATAATTATAAAAAACGCAGCGTTTAAAATAAAATCTATTTGTTTTATAATGTACGAATTTGGCATATCGGCACGCTAATACAGCATCACTGAAAAAATAGAATCAGACAAATGGCGCCCTGCCATTTCGTTTCTTTATGCTAATATATTGTTCTATTATATTACAAAATTACATATTGAAAAATCAGATAATCGATATAAAAAAATAATCATTCTTTCATTGGTATCCTCTCTCTTTCACGATTATGTCTTACTCATATTCAACGAATATCATGATGTGAAAACGCAAGAAGATAAAATAATAGGGTATAGTCCAATTTTTGTGGTTGGGCTATACCCATTTCTTATAGAACTAAAACCTTCATAAACACGAAAACGGCCCTGTACTAAGCGATTTATGTATCGCTTAGTACAGGGCCGTTTCATTACTTTGGCGGAGAGAGAGGGATTTGAACCCTCGGTACAGCTGTAGCCGTACACATGATTTCCAATCATGCTCCTTCAGCCACTCGGACAGCTCTCCATGGCTTACACATTGTTTGATTATGCAGTTATTTGATGCCCTCGGGATCGACATCCAATGTGTAAAAATATGGTCGGGGCGACAGGATTTGAACCTGCGACCTCTTAGTCCCGAACCAAGCGCGCTACCAAACTGCGCTACGCCCCGTCACCTGACTTGTATATAATACCATATTCACAACAAAAGTCAAGTGAAATATTTACATTATTTAGCCATGTCTTTAGGTTTGCTGACGCCTTCTGCCAGGACGCAGCCCTTCTGAATCATGACGTTGGCATACTGTGCCATTTCACTGGTAGCGATGACGAGATATGCCTTTTTGGCTTCTTCATAAAACGCAAATCGTTCATAGGTTCCGATGACATCGCTATCCCGTTCGTCGTGAAGGCCGATGATTTCCTTGTACGTATCCCAGATAGGGGTTTCGACAGGGTCACCGGGTACAACTTCCATGAGATGAACTGGTTTTTCGACATATTGATCCAGGGGAATCATGGTAAGGATGGCATCGAGCAATTCGGGGACGCCGTGTCCATCTGCCCGGAGGACAATAGCATTCTTTCCTACCGATTCGGCAGGGAAATTACCATCTGCAATGACCAGGCTGTCACCATGGCCCATTTCACAAAGAACTTTCAGCATGTCTGGCGATAAAATGCCGGGAACTCCCGTTAACATACGTATCAGACCCTTTCTATAATATAATATGTATATTATAGCCACTCATTCTCTGTCTATCATTATAACAGTCTGCCAGAGCCATCGCAACCAGAATGCCGGGCTACCCGCGGTCTTTCTGTTTCCGGTCATTTCTCTGTTTCCAGAGAAATCCTCCTGTCAGGGTAATAGCGACCAATATGCCCTGAATCACCATTTCATTCCCTTTCCCATAGGGAAAATACGGGTCCGTTGCCAGCATCCCGCCGGCGGCCCAGCCGAGAATGGCCCCGCCAATATAGACCAGTATGGGAAAACGGTTCATGATTTTAATGACGATGGTACTGCCAAAGATGATGATAGGGACGGAAATCATCATGCCCAGCACCAGAAGGCCCAGGTGTCCGCCAGTAGCACCGACGATTCCCAGCACGTTGTCGAGGCTCATGAGAGCGTCGGCGGCAATAATGGTGCGCACAGCCGCAAAAAGGGAATCTTTGGCTTCTACGTGGATATTTTCATCATCATCGGCTCCGATGAGTTTAATACCAATAAGGACCAGCAGGATAGCACCGACGGTCTTAAGATAGGGGATCTGCAGCAGCCAGACGACAGCAGCCGCCATGAGAAAACGCAGGACGATAGCCCCGCCGGTCCCGTACAAAATGGCCTTCTTCTGTAAATGATGGGGCAGATTTTTTGCCGCCATGCCAATGACGATAGAATTATCGCCACCCAGTGCCAGATCGATGAGAACGACCTGGGCAATGGTCCATATATCAAATAGTATATTTTCTTCCAAGAGGAACCTCCTTTACCTGCACAAAACAACAGGTATATTATACGCAAAAATAAGCAGCTTGTGTAGGGTACAGGTGAGTAAATGATGACTTTCTGCGGTAAAAAAACAGAGGCTGCCATAGAGACAGCCCCTGTCGCCAGGTACATTATTTCAGGCCTAATTTTTCCATAATACGATTGAGTTTGTCCTGCGTATCCTGATTTTGTTTCTGCAGTTCCTGTACCTGATTCTTCAGATTCTTTACTTCGGCATCTTTTGCCTGATTTTCCTGTTTGAGCGTGGAGATTTCCCGTACCAGCGCAGCTTTGGAAACAGGTCCGCGGCTGACACCACTGCCGATCCCCACGGTGACACCGGCATTGATCATGTTTTCGCCATTTCCCACGGTCGCACCCATGCTGACAATCATATTGTCATTGGGCCGGTAGAAGGCGCCAATAGCCGCTGCCGTAGAATTACGGTAATTGCCGATGCCGGCAGAAATACTCCAGGAGTCGTCGCCATTGGGATCCGGATGAAGTGCTGCCAGAGCCGCAGCGCCGGCACCGACGCGGTTGATGCGCGTATCGAGGCGACTGAGGTGATGGCCCAGGCTGTTGATGGCTTCTCCTGCAGCATCTGCCACTTTCGCAACTTGACCGACGGTGGCCGCATCATCCTTTTCTTTGCCGTCGGCTACACCATGAATCTGGTTGCCGCCGGCGTTGATTTCACTGCTGGATACTTTGACCTTCCCAGTCTGGATACCGTCTTTGTCCAGGGTCATCTTACTGTCCCCGCTGCCGATAGTCACCTTGTCAAAGGATACGTCCTTCTTGGTGGAAATCTTGATGGCACCGTTGTCGTTAGACAGTTCGATATTGTCGCCGCTGGTGAAGTTCTGGACGTCGCCGGCCTTAATCTTCTTCACCGTCTTGCCATCAATCTGGCTTTCCCAGCTGCCGTTGGCCGCATCCTTCACCTTTTCATTCAGGTTGTTCAGGGCATCCACCACATTGTTGTTTTCCTTGTTCCGGATATCTTCGCTGATCTTGGATACATCTCCCAGATCCGAAGCCTTGGCAACGTTGTCGATGGTGATATCCTTCACCTGGTCCGGATGCATCTTATCCTGGACATGGAGTTTCACCTTATTGTCATCGGAAACCTTGTAGTCCCCGGTGTAGTTCCCTTCCTTGTCCTTTTCTCCCACCAGCTGGAAGTCGGAATTGTTCTTCTTCAGGTCACTTACATTGTCAGCCACCTGTTTCAACTGTTCTTCCGTGGCGGCCCGGCCCTTGGTAGCAAAGTCCTGTGCGTCGATGGTCCTGTTGGTGAGGCCGCTGAGGGTGCCGTTGTTGCCGTCGATAGTCACCGTCTGGTGACCGCTGGTACCATTACCGATGGTCACCGTCCCGCCATTGCCATCAATAACTACAGAATTTCCATTTCGATTTATCTCCGCTAGTAGTATCCCCAATGGAGACCCCTGCTGTAGTGGATTTCCAGATTGGAGAAGAAATGGCACTCCGGAAGACACTGCTCTGAATATTTCCTGTATTGGAACCTTCCCAAGGCAGATATCCTTGGACTCCCGCTTGGGTAGCCCAATTGGACACCGAGTAAGCCCCCAGGGCTACACCGTCCTTGGCGTCAGATCCATCTACTTTAGCACCATAACCGATGGCTGCACCGGCTTCAGCTCCATTGACAAGAGAATCGGCTCCCAATGCAATAGAATACGTCCCATTGGCGTTGGCACCCTTTTCTCCCACGTTATTGCCCCCGATGGCAATCCCATAGGGATGGTCCGAAGAGCTGTCCTGCCCAATAGCAATAGAACCCTGATTATTCACGATGGCATTTTTCCCGATGGCGATTCCATAGGGATTATTGTTCGCCTGGGCCCCGGTCCCGATGGCTACGGCATCCGTTCCATGGGCTTTGGCCTCTTTCCCGAAAGCGAGGGCTCCTCCCATGGTGGATTCAGAAGAATGGCCGATGGTCATGCCATCTTCTACCGTAGCATGTGCCGATTCACCCAGGGCTATGGAAGAATTCCCCTGGGAAGATGCACTCTTCCCGATAGCAACAGCGTTGGCCTTTTCCGCAGAGGCCTTATTGCCGATGATTACATCATAGGTCCATTTACCGGAAGCATTGCGCCCCAAAACGATGCTGTAGTCACTGCCTTCTCCAGTATCGCCAATGGCGCCAATGGCAATGGAATAATTGTACAGTTTGCTATTGTATTAGGCCTTGCCAAAACTAAAGCCATGTTTCTGGCTGTCATAAGCAAATTCTCCATCATTGAACAATAGAGTCCCGAAAAATTTGCTGGTCCCATAAACAAATAAATCTCCCTGGGTGTGAGGATAATCTCCGATAGTAACACTACCATACTGGACTTTCTCCCCGGCAGCCGCATAGGCGGGGACTACGGCTGTACTCCCCAGCACCAGTGCCAATGTTATAGCCCTGGTCAGCCAGACATAGCGGTTGCGTCTGTCATGAACTCCCCCATCTTTTGATCCGTGATTTTTTGCGATTTCCGATACGACAACCCATACCGAGCGGGCCTTGCTCCAAATGACTTTAAAGATTTTATTCATGATATTTCACCTACTCAAAAACCAATGATAACTACATCCTTGAATACGCACACATTTCTGTGATAAATAATGCAAATAGTATTATAAATATAACAAATAGATTGATTTTCAAACTTTAATGTTATATATTATATCATATTAATTTAATCATTCTAAAACATATTGCGTGTTATAATAAAAAAATATACGTATCATAACTGTTTTTTAGTCAACAAATCTTAAAAAGTAAGCGGGAAACTGTACCTGCCCCGTTAGAAAAACAACGGATAAATCATAAAAAATTACGTATACTATGTACAGAATTAATTTACTAAAGAGGTGATACCATGAAAGAACCGGTAGGAAAAATCTTTTCTATTACACAGGAAAATACACCTGTTCCTGGATGCACCATTTCCAGTCAGGAATTCCAGGAAAATGGATATACCTTTTCCTATTTTTCTATGGCCGCCCATACGGACATCAGTGCCGAAAGCTATGCCTATCCCAAATGGCTGTACGTACTGGCGGGGACACTGACCATATATACGCCGGACGGCATCTTTCAGGTTCTACATGCCGGAGAAAGTGTCCTGACACCACGGCATATTCCCATTGGCATGAAGGCCGATACAGATACGATTTACAGTGAATTGACATTACAGGAGGAATCTATTATGAACAACATCATCAAAGAAGGCACAGTATTCCAGCTCGCCAATCTCGTTCCCTATCAGGAAGGAAAAATCATCAACATGGACATCATTTCCGATCCGAAATTGAAATTCGTCGTCATGAGCCTGGCTGCTGGCACAGGCCTTTCGGAACACGCCGCACCGGGCGAAGCACTGGTATTCGCATTGGACGGCACTGCCACCATCACCTACGAAGGTACACCTGTAACCATCCACAAAGGGGAAACAATCAAATTCGCCGCCGGTGGCCGTCATGCCGTTCAGGCCGACAGCAACTTTAAAATGGCACTCCTCCTGACACTGAAGTAGGAAAAAAGCCGCAGGCCGGGAAGGGCAGCAGTCAGCGGCCAGCGGCTAGCTGGTGAAAGGCCGCAGTGCGTGGGAAGGCAGCTGCCAGCAGGTTGAGCCGGTGCGACGGACAGTGAGTCTTTGCCGTCCCCGCGAGGGGAAGGGGCCTTATTTCAATAGTGAGTCCTATTCATGAGTCCGTTTATCCGCATGGGGACGAAGCCAGTCCGACGTACCACATCCTCGGACTCAGATACTGAGACGCAAACGATAAAAAGCCCCTTCAGACGCCGTTGGCGCCAGCTTCCCCTCACGGGGACGCCATGCTACAC
>OHAY01000616.1_pt1 | contig 36420 bp, 31 predicted proteins | sample 1577191 | NCBI WGS metagenome assembly OHAY01 (sample SAMEA3541504, study PRJEB24748) | human gut metagenome | biome: human gut; feature: human-associated habitat; material: faeces | place: China | collected 2012 | reverse complement strand
CATTTCTGTTTTTTATCCCAACTGGCTTATAATTCGGAAATTTTATCTAAATTTGTACCATAATTCAAACAATATGGGCATCAACAAACTAAAAGTGGTGTTGACAAAAGAAGCTCAAGCCTTTTTGGATGCGCAACCATTCAAGGCTCAGCAGAAGATATACACTATAACATCTTTAAGGTTGAGGAAGGAGTGATAAAAGTTGACATCTTCAAGAAACTTGAAGATACCGATATATGGGAGTTCCGCACCCTCTACAATGGTATTTGTTACAGGCTTTTCTCCTTTTGGGACACTGAGCAAGATACTTTGGTTATTGCCACGCATGGCATAGTCAAGAAAACTCAGAAAACACCACTGAAGGAGATTGCCAAAGCGGAAGAAATTAGGAAAGAGTATTTTAATAATAAAAAGAAATAGCATTATGGCACAGATGAAATTGATACCAGCAGACTACATGAAAGATAAACTTTGGGGTAAAAGAGGTACTCCAGAGCGTGAAGCTATGGAAGCAAAACTCAAAGAGGATGTAAATGCTTATATTGTAGGCGAAGCCATACGCAAGGCTCGGTTGGCTCAAAATCTTACACAAGAACAACTTGGTGAGCGTATCGGTGTGCAACGTGCTCAAATTTCCAAATTAGAAAAAGGTACAAGTGTTATCACTCTGCCAACCATGAGTCGTGTATTTCAAGCATTAGGAATTGCGACTGCGACCCTTGATTTGGGTATAGCTGGGAAAATAGCATTGTGGTAATGAAACGCATTATGTGCGAATAAAATTCTTCCAAAGGAGAGTGATTTTTCAGATTTTACACTTACCTTTACAATATGTTAGATATCCTTTATTTTAGTTTTTGCAGCATTAAAGTAAGTGAATTTCTGACATACGCAAGTATTGGGTATGTTATAGTCCAACATAAGTCTGCTAAGTCAAGATATATGACAGAATACAACAAAAAATCATCAAACATTAGGTTTCCTTTTGGGAAACAATTATTTATAGGTATCATCAAATTCTATAGTATAGAAAAAGGGTTTGGTTATATCGTTTCAAACAATCTTGGAATGTCGTACGATAAAAGATTTGCGGCAACAACTCAAAATTTCTATATAGATAATAAGTCGTTTAAGGAACTGCCCAAATTAAATAAACTTGTCGTGTTCCAACCTGCATTTCAAAATGGTAAACTAAAGGCACTTAATGTCAGACAATATAATATTGAGAAGGACAGAGAATTAGCTCTAACATATTATAACAAAAATAATTTTATTCTCTATACAGAGAAGGAACGAATCCGTCATCGTTACAAATCTGACGAAATTGTAGAGAACAAAGTTAGAGTTAGCATTTTGTCAAAATCAGACATATTTCGATACAAATTACTGTATGAATATTGTAAAGCATTTGCTGAAAAAGGGCCTAATGCTATTTTGTTTGGATTATCAAAACTAATTTATGCAGCAGGTGGTGAAATAGATTATTATCATACTCTTAATGGGAATTATGGTAATAAGGAACATGAGCATGAAGCGATTAAACATATGTTTGATGTTATTGATTTTGAAACATCAAAAGAAATCGTCAAACAGCATCCTTCATTGCAACCATTTGCTCCTATTAGCATACTATTGGAAATTGCTGAAGATTTAAATCCAAAATTTAGAATGCCCAAAGAGTGTGTTGGTAAGTACAAAAGAAGCAAACTGGAAAAAATTATTAATGAAAGAAGAACGTTTGAATGTTATTTCACTGACGAAGAGAAGAAAAAGAAATTGTGGAATCATTATCTCCCTAAGACAGAGTTCACTTCATTACTTGATTCATGTCCTGAAGAAATTAAAAGCCAATGTATACAACATATAAATAGACAAATGCATGATGGAATTGATTCATATATTGCTAACATTGCTAATGAATCAAAGAAAGGAAAAGTCAATTTCCTTAAAATATACAAAGAATTTATAGATTCTCTTCAAAAACATAAAATACTTCAGTCTATTGACGATGACATAATAAGCGAGATAAATATAGAAATTTCTGATATTTTAAAATGTAAATGTGACATCAATAGCTTAAGGAGTTTTACGAAAAATATCTCCGAAAAGTTCTACCGAAATGACTCTTATGTACAAGAGAAAGTAAAAGTTGATATTGTCAAAACGATTTTGCAGATTATTCCACAAGTCATAAATGATATTACCATCAATGAATATCATTGGCAAAAGCATGGTATTTATAAAGCGTTAAAAGAAATAATAGAAGGTAATAAATTTGTGCATGAAAATTGTTTGGAACAAATTCGAGTGATTATAAAAGAGCATTATCGTTCCTTGTTCAGTATGCATATGTACGACTCGGAGTATGACGAAAATTTCATATTTGACTTTAAAGACATTTTCGATGCTGAAGAGCGTAATTTGATAATCAATCAGTCGGCAGAAGGAATTTTGTCGAAAGGATCTTTGAGGCAAATCTACAATTTTTTCCATATGTTTGCGGATAAAAATGTACCTCTTACAATTGAACAGTTAATTAAAATAAAAAGTGTAGATGACATTGTGGACTGCGGGCAAATATTCAGTGCTGAAATCGACAAAGGATTGTCTTTACTTGGGAAAGTCTTAGTTATCATTAAGAAAAATTGCGATTCAAAAGGAAACTTCATAATCGATTCTGTTCCTGATGGGAAAAGAGGCTATTTTATTGGACAATTCATTTACAATTTAAGGGAAACAGATACGATTAAAGATTTTATTCATCAATTATCATTTCACGACAGAATTGTTTTAAGCCAGTCAAGAGAATATGGTTTTGACATTGCTTCAAAAGATGATATCAAGAAGGAATTGCTTGGTCTAGGAGTGAATGCTGATACTTCACACATATTACAAGGACTTCGTTATTGTAGTCATGCAATAGTTGATATTATCATTTCTACACCATGCTTAACAGAAAATGACATAAGAGAAAAGATTCTTTGGTTGAGGAAATATTATTCAATCGAAAAAAGAAAATACTGTAACATTGGAGAACGTCTTGACTCAGAAAGAAAATTATTGGCATATTGGAACAATATTCAAAGCATATATGGATTTGATGTCGCACCTTATGGAATCGATGTCAAGAGGAAACAAGTTGCGCTTTCATATGCAGACTATAAGAAGCACTCTGATTTTTTGTCTGTAATATGGAAAGCAACAACCATTGAAGATGCAAATTTTATACTTGAGTTTACAAAAGAAGATTTTGATGTTATTGATAAAAATGATGTAAATCTGATAGAGCGGGTTGTTGGCAGACATTTTGAGGAAAAGGGGAAATCTGTTAGAATTGAATTGGCAAAAAGCAACGCATTTAATATAAACACCGTCTTATCATATATCACGGTTAATGTGTTAAACAATTTCTCAATAGAGAACAGGAATGAGGACATAGTTATAGTAAACGACCAAAGAATAATAAGTTACATCTCCAGTATTATCCATATGACGGCCAAAGATTATATGGAAGCATTTTGGCGCGTTGGGGACAGAGGAGATATAGAACATTATTACAAAGATATTGTCATTGAGTTTGAAGAAGCCCCCAATAAACTAATAAAAGCTATCCTTATGGATATTATCCCTAATTTAACTTGTCGTAATGATTCAAAGGTTTTTGAATATCACTATTCTGAAACGGAAGTCGCCAGTGGATATGGACGCAGTTGGGATTGGGAAAATAATGAAAAATATAAGAATAGCATATTGATAGATTTAATTATAAAAATATTTGAAACATATAAAGAAGGACAATACATTGATTTGGCACTTCAGTAGAAGATATTTGTGGAATATGTGAGCAACTAAAGCATACAAGAGTCCTTGTATGGTTTAGTGCTCTATTCCTATATCTTACCGTCTTGTTATTTCCAATAAGATTTAGGCTATCGTCTCAGCCCTTTTCTTTTTGGGGGCTTTACCATTCGAGTCGCCTGTCGCAAACATATCATTATCCACTCTTTCTCATATTCGTCTTTACCACGCTCCCAATCCTTAGTATCGCTACCGCCACCGACTTGACTCTCGGCAAAGTTGTTGGCTTCGTTGACATATCCGATATATAAATAACGTGAGTTCGACGAAATATAAGTGTATGAAAATTTGATGATTAGCGAAAATTGTTGTAACTTTAAGGTGCTAAAAATCAAAAGTTACTAAATCTAAATGAAAAACCACGCATGTGTTCAACTATTATTGTATCTTTGTAACCCAAAGAACAACAACATGAAATACGATTCGCCTTATTTTGAATTTATAGAAAACAACCATCCTCAGTATTATTCTGATGATCCATCATTTTTTCTTAATGACTAATGACTAATGACCTTAATGACCACATTGACACAGGGAGCTGTGTCTTTTCCTGAATAAAGCAGAACATTTTGTGGAGCCCACAATGGAACATGCCGTAAACGTATTGCAGATTAAATATAAAACGCAAAAAACGAAAAGCATTTTCCCGACGCCCCACAAACGCCCGTAACCTATTGTGGCTATTGTTATTACGACCTTGCACTACAGAAAACCCGAAGGGTGAACAAGATATTTTCAAGGTAAAAATTTGCATTGCCGCAAACTTTTTGCTATCTTTGCATTAAGAAACCTCTGACCTTGCCACACACGCCTCTAAGAATTTTAAAGCATAGGAAAAAACACATACGAGCCCCCAAAAGCACGAACCAGAAGAACGAACCACAAAAAGAACGACCAAGAGCACGAACAGAAGAACGAACCACGAAAAGAACGACCAAAAGCACGAACCCAAAAGCACGAACCACGAAAAAAGCACGAGCCAAAAAGCACGAACCCAGCCCCGATGTTTCAAGCCCGCCTCCCTGCCCCGGTGTTTTCAAGCCCGCCTCTCAAAGCCACAAAGCACAGCAAGCGCCCCTAATCGCTTCCTTGCGCCCCAGAACGCAATCCTCCCCTTATCGTAGCCATGTGTCGTAGATAGAGGCCGAAAGCATGAAACATAGAGGCCGAAAGCATGAAATATAGAGGCCGAAAGTCTGCAATTTTCAAGGCCTCATTGGAGGTAGATTTTTCTTCTGAACTTTCGCAAGCATATTATGGACATCTATCTCAAGCAAGCGACAAAAGCTGAGCGCGGAGATGCTTGCTTGAGATGACAACCGTTGAAAACATGTTTATTATTCGCTTGCAAAGCAGATATTTTTATAAGCCGTTCACAGCTTCAGCCAGCTGCTCCAATGCCTGTGTGAGGATGCTGCGCGGTGTTCTCCTTGTCCACATGCTTGTTGTAAAAGATCAGCTGTTTCAGTCATTATGGTCATTAGTCATTAGTCATTTTCGTTTCTGGGAATGAAAAAGCGTTCTATATATATTTATACAGAGAGCAATTTTATACAGAGAGCAATTTGGGGATATTAATGAACGATTGGGGTTAAAAGGACGGCCGATTGGGACCAACAAAAAAAGAGCCATTCGCACGAATGACTCTCTTCATTAAAGTGTGTAAAGTGTGTGTGTAAAAAAAGTGGTACCACCAGGAATCGAACCGGGGACACAAGGATTTTCAGTCCTTTGCTCTACCAACTGAGCTATGGCACCATGTTTTTAGCGAGTGCAAAAATACGAATAAATTTCGTTTCTGCCAAACATTACTTTACTTTTTTGCATCTATTAACTCATTTTTCTTTATCCGAGGCCGTAAACACATCATAATAACGCGAGAAATTACCCTTTCGGCCAAGATTGAGATGTGAAATCTTAATTATGTCGGGATGAGAGATCATGTCGGGATGAGAGATTATGTCGGGATGAGAGATTATGTCGGGATGGAAAATCTTTATCATGTCGGCAAGAAGAAAATCGGGATGAAAGGACACCTCATTGAAATAGGTGCTTCTCTCGCTGCTGCATTGGTAGATTTTTGCGTTTCTGAACGCTTTGATGTTAGCATAGCCATGATACTCGGCAAGCAACTGCTGCTTGCTGAGGGGGCGCGGACCTAAGTAGGTGAACAGCCACACGTCGGCATCGTGGGCTGCTGCCACAACAGCCTCGGGGGCAAGGGAAAGAGAGCCGCTGTGGGTGTCGTGTGCAAAGACATAGCGGGCGTTTGCATCGGAAAGAAGCGTTGCCATGGAGCTTGCCCCGCCAGGACAATACCATGTGCCGCCGGTGACACGCTCCGTCAAGACCATTGGCCGTTGCTTGGCCTTGGCTGCCAAGGCAACAAGGTTCTTGTAGCTTTTCTCGACCTGCGTAAAGAGGCTGTCGGCCTGACGCTCCTTGCCTATGAGCAAACCATAAAACCTCATCCACTCGGCTCTTGCCAAGGCGTTGGGTTCCATATATTCGACACACTCTATAACAGGCGCCTTCAAGCGTTTGAGCATGCTGAAAGAACCGTTCTCATAGGACGACATGAAAAGGGCCTGAGGGTGAAGAACAGCCATCTGCTCCAAAGAAGGTGCCATGCTGCTACCACAACTGGTTATGGTGCCTTGTGTGATGAGCTTCTGCAGCTCCGCTATGTTTACATACTCAGCATCGCACACGCCCTTTATGACCGTTGGGGCTTGGAGCCATAGCATGAGTTGGCACAAGGGAGCTGTGGCCACAACAGCACGGTTGACAGGAAGATACACGACATCGGAACCGACGGGGAGGTTTCCCACCACCTGTGCTGAGTCGGCACGTTTTACCAGACAATATTTATGCAAGACGTGTCCCTTTTTCCATGGGTCGTTTATTATAATCTCATCATAACGGTCATGAGCTATGCGCGTAAGGAGCGTCGCATACCGGTAACGTATGGTGTCGCCAGAAGACGAGGCTCCTACCCCACTTTTGTTTCCACACGATGACAAGGAAACAGCTATGAGCAAGAAGCTGATAAAGAACAAACAACAGATGCCAAGAGACGAAAAGAGGTTCTTGCCAAAAGCAAAGGAGCAGCCATTGCTTGAAGCAGAAGAGCGGCCATTGCTTGAAGCAGAAGAACGACCCTTGCTTGAAGCAGAAGAACAGCCCTTGCTTGAAACAGAAGAGCAGCCATTGCTTGAAGCAAAGGAGCGGCCCTTGCTTGAAACAGAAGAACAGCCCTTGCTTAAAACAAAAGAGCAGCCCTTGCCAAAGACAGAAGCGCGGTTGGCTTTAGCCATGCTTTCCCGGTTATTTTTTCTTTGTATCTTTTCCATCTTGTTTGTTTTCTACACCGATCTGTTTAATGACACTATAAGCGTTATAGAGACCAAGCTCGCCAGCCTTGCTCAGGCGCGTAACGGCTTCTGCCTTACGTCCACACTTCTGAAGAACAAGGCCGCTGTTATAATAGGCTTCCGCCATGTTGGCGTTGAGCTGTATGGCTTTGTCGTAGAGGCGCAAAGCCTTCTCATAGTCTTTGCGTGCGGCACACATGTTGGCCTCGTCATAATAGAGGTATGCGTTTTGCGGCGACAGTTCAATTGCTTTCCTTATGTCGTCGAAAGCTTTGCCTTCTGTAATGACGTTTGCGGCGCCTTGTGACAACTGGAATTCGCCCATAAGGGCATGACACACAGCACGTTGCCAATAAGCAAGAGCAGAGGCAGAGTCGAGCTGCAGATAGGCAGTAAGGTCTGAAATGGCAGCATCAAGATTCTGCACAGCCGTATAGGTCACGGCTCGTTCCATGAGCAGGTTCTTGAGCGTCAGGTCTCCACGGGCGTTGTCTATGCGTTGCGAGAGCGTGTCTATGCGTGTGAGCAAGGTTTTTGACGACAGCTCGTCAAGATGGCGTGAAGCACAATTGACATAGACGGGTTGCGATGCGTTGGCGTTTTGCGCGTTGAAGGCTTCCACCTCAGCCGAGAAAGCATGATAGCTCTTGACACCATTGTCGTACATGAAGAGAGAGAGGGCGTACATGGGCTTGAGGGTCAGCTCCACATTGCGGTTCTGCACCTTGCCTCTATAGCTGCTCTTATAGTCGTGGTCTACCTCTTGCTTGTCTTCCACCACAATCTGGTTATATTTGTCGGGGTCCACCTCGCTACGTTTGCGCATCTGCTTGCTCTTGTTCTTGCTCCAGCGCGGCTGGATGCCTTGATGCTTGTTCATCTGCGCCTTCATGATACGAAACTCGTCGAGCTCCGCCTTGGCGGTGAGGCCGAGACGACGATAGCAGTTAGCGCGGCGTGAGAGACCGGTCCAGAAGTTTGGAAACTGTGATATGACGGTCGAATAGTCGCGTATGGCGGCGTGGAGGTTTCCTGTTTTGTCGAGCAAGATGGCACGGTTGAACAAGGCCATGACGTTATGAGGTTCCATCTTCACGACATAGTCGAAATCGGTAATGGCACGATTGTCGTCGCCCAGCTGCATTCGGAGCAGTCCGCGGTTATAATGGGCAAGAAAATTGTTGGGATCGAGGTCAAGGGCCGTATCATAGTCGGCCATTGCTCCTCGCAGGTTGTTGACGTTGTATCTTGCCAGCGCACGGTTTATATAGTTGTTCACCGACTTGGGCTTAAGGTGTATTGCCTTTCCGAGGAACGTGTCGGCATCTTTCCATTGGCGTTTGGAAAGAGCGATCATGGCTCTTGTTGTCCATGCCGAGCCGTCATAAGGGTCTATCTCCAAACTCTTGTCGAGCCATCGTCCTGCCTCTGTCGTGTCTTTCTGCATGAGGTAGACCTCAGCTTTGAGCGAATAGGCATTGGCATATTTCTTCCATTTCACGATCATGGTGTCGAGCTGCTGTTGAGCCAGCTCGTACTGCTTGCTTTCAACGTTACACAACGCGCGGTTGAACCATGCTCCTTTGTTTTGCGGATCAAGGCTGATGAGCTTTGTATAGTCGGTTATGGCGTCGTCATAGTTGTTCTGCCTTATGCGGCACAAACCTCTTAGTTCATACATGTTCGACATGTACGGGTTCAGGCCTATGGCATGTGTGACGTCGGTTTCTGCGCCCACATAGTCGTCGAGGTAAAACTTGGCCACGCCTCGCAGGTACCACGGCTCGTAGAGATATGGTTTGGCGTTGAGCACCTGGTTGAAATATTGTATTGAAAGAACATAGTCTTCATAATAAAGCGCACTACGGCCCGTTATCATTAGCCTGTCTGTATTAAACTGGGCATTTATGGACAACGACAAGAATGAAAAGAGAATGAAGACCAATGCTTTTTTCATAACAAATTGAAAGACGAGGAAGAAAAGATATGAGGGTGTGTCAAAATGGAATTGAAACGCTGTTCCGGTTAATTCGCATTTGACACACCCTGACAATAATTATAATTAAAAAAATATTAAATGTTCAAACTATATCGACCCCTATGGTGTGAGCACAAGGGTCATTCTGTAAGGCACCTTAGCGTCGCACAGGTTTTGTTCTGTAAGAACAACGGTAGCGTCCGAGAAGAAACTGCTTGAGCTTGGTGCGTATGAGCTGCTTGCGCAAGGGCGAAATGCGGTCTATGAACATTGTGCCCTCAAGGTGGTCAAACTCGTGCTGCATGACACGGGCAAGATAACCCTCCACCCATTCGTCGTGCTCGTTGAAATCGGTATCCATATATCTTACATGGATGCGCGTGGGACGTGTCACGCTCTCGTGAATGCCTGGCAAGGAGAGACAACCCTCCTCCATCGACTCCTTCTTAGAGTCGTCATCATATTCGATGATGTGGGCATTGATAAATGCCTTCTTAAAACCTTTGTATTCTGGAAGGTCGTCACTCAACACGTCGAGATCTATGACCACCACACGAATGTCCTTGCCGATCTGAGGAGCCGCCAATCCCACGCCATCGCTGTCGGTAAGCGTCTCAAACATGTTTTCAAGCAAGGTGTCAAGACCTTCATAGTCTTTGTCAATGTCGACAGCTGTTTTGCGAAGCACAGGCTGTCCGTAAATATAAATAGGTAAAATCATTATACGTTTTGTCGCATCTGCAAGTAATCTTGCAAAATTATGGTTGCACTAATCTCATCGACAAGAGCTTTGTTGCGTCGCGCTTTCTTGTTTATGCCGCTGTCCAGGATGGTACGGTGAGCCAAGACAGAGGTAAAACGTTCATCATAATAAGAGATGGGGATGGCAGGGAAAGTTTTCTTGAACAGGGCAACAAACTGTCGCACGCGGGCCAAGTTTTCGCTTGCCTCACCGTTCATCTGTTTGGGCTCGCCTATGACAACGCTCTCCACGTTTTCACGAGAGAAATAGTCTTTAAGAAACGTGAGGAGCGTTGATGTAGGCACGGTGGCCAATCCGCCGGCAATGATCTGAAGCGGATCGGTCACGGCTAAGCCTGTGCGCTTTTTACCATAATCTATAGAGAGTATTCTTGCCACTCAGTATGTTGTTTGTTGTTTGATTATGTATATGCGTCTTCAAATGCTTATTTCTTCAGCAGCAACCAAGCGTCGGGATACTGCGCACGGAAGCTGTTGCGTGAGCTTACAGCCTCTGCCTTGTTGTCGAAAGTAGACACGATAACACGGTAGAAGTTGATCGAAGGGTTGTAAGCCACCTGTGCAGCATGGCCCTGATTCTTAAGACGCTGCTGAAGACCGAGAGCGTTGGCCTTTGAGCCAAACGAACCGACCACAACGCTGAAAGCCTTCAAGCCACCACCATCGACAACGGTCACGGCCTCCGACTTTACACCTACATTATCTGAGTTGTCCACTACTGTGGTCTGTGTGGCAGGTTTCTCTACCAAAGGAGTAACAACGGGAGCCTCTTCAACGGGGGTTGTCTGCTGAGCCTCCTGTGCCTTTGCTTTCTCATAAGCCTTCTTGTATGCACTTTCTTTTGAGCCTCCGCAGCTTGCGAAAGCCATTGCAAGGCACAAGCCTGCGCACAGAATGATTGTCTTTTTCATATTCATGTCAAGTTATTAGAAATTTATATAAGTTCTTTTTTAATTTGTGCGAAATTACAAAATTATATAGTAATAGCGAAAGAAAGGGGCTATAAAGTTTGTTAAATGGGCTTTTCATCGGCTTTTTAAAGAAAATTTACAGCAAAAAACTTGCAAATAGCATTTGTTTTTACTATTTTTGCAACATAAGAACACCTCAACACACATATTGTTAAACTAAAAACGAACAGACAATGAAAACATTAGGTTACATCGGAGCATTTTTAGGTGGAGCTATTGCAGGAGCAGCCTTAGGTCTGCTGTGCGCACCAGAGAAAGGAAGTGAGACACGCACCAAGATTAGCGACGCTGTCGACGATTTCTGCAAGAAACATAATATAAAGGTAAGCAGAAAGGAAATGGACGACCTCGTTGACGACATCAAGGATGCCGCTGAGCCAGAGAACGCATAACACAAAGGCATGTTCTCTAACGACAAAAATATTGAAACCATCGGCCAACTGGTTGAGGTAACGAAACATTACATCGGGCTTCAGACACGCTATGCCAAGCTCGATGTAATGGTTAAGATTGTGCGCTTGCTGACAGTTGCCACGATGGCTTTGCTGCTTAGCGTGTTGCTCATGCTCGCGCTCATCTACCTGTCGTTTGCTGCCGCTTTTGCCCTGGGAACAGTTTGGGGCAACGCCCTCGCCTTCTGTGCTGTGGCCGCCTTCTATCTCTTCCTGCTGTTTATGTTTATCTGTTTCAGAAAGCGATGGATAGAGAAACCTTTGGTGCGTTTCCTTGCGTCCATATTGCTTAACGACTGACAGAGAGTGTCCAGGAGCAAGGCGGTTTCCAACAGATAGAGACCCAAGATTTTGAAACGCTTTAAAGAACAAGAAAAATGGAATTAAAAGCAACTAACGACAGCACACAGCAACGCACCTTCTGCACGCTCGAAGAGATTGAAAGCTACAAGGACGAGGTGCGGCAAAGCATACACGACGACGAGAAGCGCATCGGCAAATTGTGGAGCGACCTGTTCCATAAGGAAGACAGTCACGCCCCCAAGACACCTGTTCAGAGAATGATAAACATGGTAAACATTGGGTCGGGAGTTATAGACGGGCTGATTCTCGGATGGAAGCTTTACCGTAAATTTAAAGGAGGAAGACGTTAGCAACCTTTGTCAACAAGGAAGATGCTAACGTCTTCTTTTTTTGTAGTGACGCTAAAAAAACAACTTTGTACGATTTGAGAGAAATATGTATCATATAAAGATGGTATCTGCTTTAAAGCTCAAATCATACCAATTTATTTTTTTACCGTCACTAATTAGCTGATATTTCACAAAATAATTTTCTTTTCTCACTTAATTTTTGTAACTTTGCATCCGATTTTTGGCAAGCTTCTTGAAATGTTTTCAAGACGACACAAAAAGATAATTGTTTAAACATTAAGATAAAGGATTTTCAGTAATGATTACAGTTACCAACTTGGCCATTCAGTTTGGCAAACGAGTTCTGTACAAGGATGTAAACATCAAATTCACTCCCGGAAACATTTATGGCGTCATTGGTGCTAACGGAGCGGGCAAGTCGACCCTTCTCCGTGCCATCAGCGGCGACCTTGAGCCCAACAAGGGTTCCATAGAGCTTGGTCCCGGCGAGCGCCTCTCCGTGTTGGAGCAGGACCACTTCAAATATGACGCCTACAGCGTGCTCGATACCGTGCTCATGGGCCACGCCCCTCTCTGGGAGAACATGAAAGAGCGCGAAGCTCTCTATTCGAAAACAGAGATGACAGAAGCCGACGGCAACCGTGCTGCTGAGCTCGAAGAGAAGTTTGCCGAGATGGACGGCTGGGAAGCTGAAAGCAACGCCGCACAGATGCTGTCGAACCTTGGCATCAAGGAAGACATGCACTACAAGATGATGTCGGAGCTTTCAAACAACGAGAAGGTGCGCGTGATGCTTGCCAAAGCTCTCTTTGGCAACCCCGACAACCTGTTGCTCGACGAGCCTACCAACGACCTTGACCTCGAAACCGTGCAATGGCTCGAGGAGTATCTGAGCAACGTGGAGCAGACCGTTCTCGTGGTGAGCCACGACCGTCACTTCCTCGACTCTGTAAGCACCCAGACCGTTGATATCGACTTTGGCAAGGTTACCGTGTTTGCAGGCAACTACTCGTTCTGGTATGAGAGCTCACAGCTTGCCCTGCGCCAGGCTCAGAACCAACGCCAGAAAGCAGAAGAGAAGCGTAAGGAGCTGGAGGAGTTTATTCGCCGTTTCTCTGCCAACGTGGCAAAAAGCAAGCAGACAACAAGCCGCAAGAAGATGCTTGAGAAGCTTAACGTGGAGGAAATACGTCCGTCAAGCCGCAAATATCCCGGTATCATCTTCCAGATGGAGCGTGAGCCAGGCAACCAGATTCTTGAGGTTGAAGGCCTTAAGGCTACCGACAGCGACGGCACCGTGCTGTTCGACAACGTGAGCTTCAACATAGAGAAGGGCGAGAAGGTGGTGTTCCTGAGCCATAACCCCAAGGCCATGACAGCCCTGTTTGAGATCATCAACGGCAACCGCGAGGCCGATGCAGGCACATACAAGTGGGGCGTCACCATAACAACAGCTTACCTGCCGCTCGACAACACCGAGTTCTTCAACAGCGACAAAGACCTCGTGGAGTGGCTTAGCCAGTATGGTGTAGGCAACGAGGTTGCCATGAAGGGTTACCTCGGACGCATGTTGTTCTCTGGCGAGGATGTACAGAAGAAGGTTAACGTTCTCTCGGGTGGCGAGAAGATGCGTTGTATGATTGCACGCATGCAGCTGAAGAACGCCAACTGCCTGATTCTCGACACACCGACCAACCACCTTGACCTTGAGAGCATTCAGGCTTTCAACAACAATCTGGTACAGTTTAAAGGCAACATCTTGTTCTCAAGCCATGACCATGAGTTCATACAGACCGTCTCTAACCGCATTATAGAGCTTACACCCAACGGCACCATCGACAAGCTCATGGATTATGACGACTACATCTACGACCCTCAGATCAAGGAGCTGAAGGAGAAGATGTATGCAAAGAACTAATTGTGTGCCTGGCTTCAACACACAGTCTTTTACGTTTTATGACGGCAACATGCTTGCGCCGTAAGACAAAACGTAGAGAAAAAGCATAAGACAAAACATAGAGAAAAAGCAGGTTTCTTACCTACTAAAGGAAATAGAGGAGGATGTGTCAGTTTTGGCACATCCTCTTGCATAAACCCACTATATGATTGCGAAATAAAGACAAAAACTGACGATGGCAAGCTTTTTGCTATATGTCTTTATATATAAAAACAATCATAGAAAAAAGGAATCATGAAAGAAGAAAACAAAAATAAAAATGCCTCACAGGAGGCAAACGAGCAAAACGTAGCTGACACAAACACCAACAACGCAAACGCAGAAGAAACAAAGCAGGAACATGCTGAAAACAAGAAGGAGCTTAGCGTAGAGGAACAGCTGGCTGAGGCACAGAAACAATTGGCCGAACTGAAAGACCAGTATCTGCGCAAAGCTGCTGAGTTTGAAAACTATCGCAAGCGCACGATCAAGGAGAAGAGCGATCTTATACTTAATGGAGCAGAATCGACAGTAAAGGCCATTCTTCCCATCCTTGACGACTTTGAACGTGCTGTTGCAGACAAGACAGAAGACGCCAAAGCCATAAAGGAAGGCATGCAGCTTATCTTCAACAAGTTTGTAAAGACATTAAAGGGGCTGGGTGTTGAGAAGATTGATACAGCCGACAAAGAGTTTGATGTCGACTTTCACGAAGCCGTTGCTATGGTTCCAGGAATGGGCGACGACAAGAAAGGCAAGGTTATTGACTGTGTGCAGACAGGTTATAAGCTTAACGACAAAGTTATTCGCCACGCCAAGGTTGCCGTGGGTCAATAACGACGTGGGTAAAAAAGAGAACAGATCCACAGCAGATAGATAATTGTCAAAACCATATTTTAATTTATCATAGAGAATAATGGCGAAGAGAGACTACTATGAGGTGCTTGGCGTAAGCAAAAGTGCCACAGACGATGAGATAAAGAAAGCATATAGAAAGATTGCTATCAAATATCACCCCGACCGCAACCCTGGCAACAAAGAAGCTGAAGAAAAATTCAAGGAGGCAGCTGAAGCCTATGACGTGTTGCATGATCCGCAAAAGCGTCAGCAATATGACCAGTTTGGATTTGATGCTCCAGGCGGTGGATTCGGCGGATTCGGCGGCGGCGGATTCTCTAACGAAGACATCTTCTCTATGTTTGGCGACATCTTTGGAGGCCACGGCGGCTTCGGAGGGTTCGGCGGCTTCGGAGGTGGTGGTGGTCAGCGTCAGGCTCCACAATATAGAGGTTCAGACCTGCGCATAAAGGTTACTCTCACATTGCAGGAAATTGCCTCTGGCACGACCAAGAAGTTTAAGGTCAAGAAAGACGTGGCTTGTCCCGACTGTCACGGTTCTGGAGCCGAGGCAGGTAGCGCTGCTGAGACCTGTCCCAAATGTGGCGGCTCAGGCGTTGTGACAAAGACCGTTAGAACCATGCTTGGCATCATGCAGACTCAAACAGAGTGTCCCGAATGTCATGGTGAAGGCAAGGTTATAAAGAACAGGTGTCACAAGTGTGGCGGCTCAGGCGTTGTCAAAGGCGATGAAGTTGTTGAGGTAAAAATTCCTGCAGGCGTTGCTGAAGGCATGATCGTAAACGTTCCCGGCAAAGGAAACGCAGGTCCTCACAACGGCATCAACGGAGACATTCAGGTTTACATTGCCGAGGAACCAAACGACATTTTCGTGCGCGACGGCAACGACGTCATCTACAACCTCTTGCTTGACATTCCGACAGCCATTCTTGGCGGCACAGTAGAAATTCCTACCATCGACGGAACCAACGTAAAGATAAAGATTGAACCTGGCACACAGCCAGGCAAAACGCTTCGTCTGCGCGGCAAAGGCCTGCCCGCCGTTCAAGGTTATGGACGTGGCACGGGCGATCTCGTTGTCAACATAAGTGTGTTCATACCGAAGACGCTCACCAAGGAAGAGCACAAGGCCATTGAGGGCTTGCGCGACAACGAGAATTTCAAGGGCGACAAAGAGACGAAGAAGTCGATTTTTGACAAGTTCAAGAACTATTTCAATTAACATTAGCCATAGAAAGGGGAATTTGTTCTCATGTCTGTCATCTCGCTATAAGACAAACGACAGACAATGGAACCAATTCCCCTTTGTTTGTACATTACATTGAATTATAATTGACAATTTACGACAAGACAATGACTTACGCCGAAACGACAAATTATCTCTTTAACGCAACACCTGTATTTGAGCACATAGGTGCTGCGGCATATAAAGAAGGGCTTTACAACACCATAGCCCTTGACAACCACTTCAACAACCCACACCAGAGCTACAAGACCATTCATGTGGCAGGAACCAACGGAAAGGGTTCATGCTCTCACTCGCTGGCTGCCATTCTGCAGAAGGAAGGCTACAAGGTGGGGCTTTACACCTCGCCTCACCTCATCGACTTTCGGGAGCGCATACGCGTTAACGGACTGTGCATAAGCGAGGAGCGAGTAATAAAGTTTGTTGAAGAGGAGCGACCGTTCTTTGAACCTCTGCATCCATCGTTCTTTGAGCTCACGACAGCTCTCGCCTTCAAATATTTTGAAGAACAAGGGGTAGACATTGCCATTATAGAGGTAGGGCTCGGCGGTCGACTCGACTGCACTAATATCATAACCCCCATTCTTGGCATAATCACGAACATAAGCTTTGACCACACACAGTTCTTGGGCAATACCTTAGCAACAATAGCCAACGAGAAGGCAGGCATAATAAAGAACAACGTGCCTGTGGTAATAGGTGAAACGACAGAAGAGACACGTCCCGTTTTTGAACAAAAGGCAAAAGACAAGAACGCTCCAATAACGTTTGCGGAAGATAAAGACAACAGAGAGGTGCTAAACTGTAAACCTCTTGATGAAGGTGGCATAAACTATGACACGCGCCATTTTGGCACCTTACATGGCGAACTTGGCGGTGAATATCAAGAGCGCAACACAAACACCATCCTGTGTGCCGTTGATCAGTTGATGAAGATGGGCGTGATAAAAAACAAGGAGAGCGTGCGTCAAGGACTTGCAGATGTTTGCGAGACGACAGGACTGCAGGGGCGCTGGCAGAAACTCCAGACCTCGCCGCTCGTGGTTTGTGACACAGGCCATAACGCAGGCGGATGGCAGTATCTTAGCCACCAGATAAAATGTCAACCATGCGGCACATGCCGCATTGTGTTCGGGATGGTCGACGACAAGGATATAGACGCCGTGATGGACATGTTGCCAAGAAACGCTTCTTTCTATTTCACACAGGCACAATGCAAAAGAGCAACACCTGTAGCTACAGTTGCAGAGAAAGCCATGCATCACAATCTTAAAGGCCTAACGTTCCAATCGGTTGGCGAGGCTTACGAAAAGGCTATGAATGATGCTGAGACAAACGATTTTGTGTTTATAGGGGGCAGCAGCTATGTTGTGGCTGATCTCCTCACTTACTTGAAGGACAAAGCTTCTATTTGAAAAAGAAATTCTATACATTAAGAAAAACCTTGAAGCAGGCGTTACATTAATAAAAAAAACAAGATTTATGACAATAAGAACTCTACTCATAAGTGTCCTCATGACACTCGTATGCGCAAACGCTGGAGCCACAAAAAGAATAGCGTTTCCTGGTGGCAAATGCACGCTGTTCCGTGTAACACTAAAAGACAAAAAAGGAACGCCCTACTCGCTTTCTCATCCCGATATTTATCTGTCAGAGAAAGCTCTTCAACGTCGCGCTAAACAAAAAATTGAACTCGATTCTACCGACCTTCCAATAAACCCTTACTACATTGAGGAAGTGCAGAAACAGGGAGTTACAACAATAAGCAAGAGCAAATGGAACAACACATTGCTCATAAGAGTGGGAAACGACTCAAACGACGGAAATATAGATCAGAAGGTTGGAAACATAGAGAAGAAAGTTAGAAACATAGAACTGTTGCCCTTTGTCAAAAGCGTGCGAAGAGTCTATGTCGTGCCCGATTCTATAGAGACTGGCACCTGTCTCAAGATAGAAAAAGACACAACAGCTATAAACAGAGGAAACGCGTATGGCGATGCTCTCATGCAGATAAAAATGCTCAACGGCGTGAAACTACATGAGGCTGGCTACAGGGGCAAAGGAATGACCATTGCCATTATTGACGGAGGATTTATGAATGTAGACCGAATGCCTTTGCTCAAGAATGTAAATATCTTAGGCGCACGCAATTTCACATTTCCTGCCACCGACAACGTCTACAGAGAACTCGACCATGGCACCGCCGTGCTCTCATGCATGGCAACAAACCAACCGGGCCGAATGATCGGCACGGCTCCCGAAGCGTCTTTCTGGCTCCTAAGAAGCGAGTTCGGACCAACGGAAAGCGAAGCAGAAGAAGACTATTGGGCAGCTGCTGCCGAATTTGCCGACTCTGTGGGCGTAGACATCATAAACTCGTCTTTGGGCTATCATGATTTTGATTATAAAGCTACAAGCCATACCTATCGCCAACTTAACGGACACACGGCACTTATCTCACGCACAGCTTCCATGTTGGCAGACAAAGGCATTGTGCTTACAAACAGCGCCGGAAACGATGGAGCAAACCATTGGAAGAAAATCACGGTTCCTGCCGATGCCGACAACATACTGACCGTGGGGGCCCTTCAGCGCGACAGCATGAATGCCCTTTTCAGCTCCGTGGGCAACACGGTCGACGGACGTATAAAACCTGATGTCATGGCCTTGGGCCACGAGTGTGCCTTAATAAAAGGCAACGGACAGATAACACGCGGCAACGGCACTTCGTTCGCATCGCCTGTAACATGCGGCATGGTAGCTTGTCTGTGGCAAGCTCTACCCCATTGCACAGCAAAGCAGATAATAAAAATTGTACACGAGTCGGCCGACCGTTACGAGTATCCTGACAACATCTTTGGATATGGCATTCCCGACTTTTGGGAGGCTTACATTAAGGGGTCAGGACTAAACCTTATGGAATAAAAAAAAATTCGTTATGAGCACATCGCCTCTACACACAAAAGCACTCACACTATATGAGCTCAACTCCCTTGTGTCACAGGTCATCGCCATAGACATGCCCGGTACTTATTGGGTTGAAGCGGAGCTATCAGAAGTGCGCGAGGTGCGTGGTCATTGCTACATGGAACTGGTGCAGAAGGAACCTCTCAACAACACCCCTGTGGCCCGTGCTTCAGCCAAGTGTTGGGCAAACACATGGAGCATTATAAGACCACGGTTTGAACGCATCACAGGCCAGCAGTTGCACAAGGGAATGAAGGTCATGCTGTGTGTGCGACCCAACTTTCATGAAGCCTACGGCTTTGCATGGATTGTGGCAGACATCAACCCCGAATACACCATGGGCGACATGGCACGCCGACGCAAGGAGATTATTGAAGTGTTGCAAAAGGAAGGTGTTATCGACCTTCAGAAAGAACTTACCATACCCATGTTTGCACAAAACATTGCTGTAATATCAAGTAGCGGAGCAGCTGGCTATGACGATTTCTGCCACCAACTGTTACAGAACGACATGGGGCTGCAGTTTAACGTCACTCTATTTCCTGCAATCATGCAAGGCGACGGCGTTGAAGACAGCGTGGTAAGCGCCCTTGACCGCATAATGATGGAAGAGCAACAGTTTGACGTGGTCGTTGTCATTCGTGGCGGAGGAGCCACAAGCGACCTTTCGGGCTTCGACACCTTAAGATTGGCAGAAAACGTGGCAAACTTTCCGTTGCCAATAATAACAGGCATAGGTCACAACCGCGACGAGAGCGTGCTCGACATTATTGCAAACACAAGCGTAAAGACGCCGACAGCAGCAGCTACATTACTCGTAGACAACCTCAGCCGCACGCTTGCTGTGGTCGAAAACGCGCGCAACAGCATCAGCAAACACGTCAAAGACTTGCTTACAGCGGAACAACAACGACTTAAACACACGACAGCAACCTTCACGTCGTTAGCATCGCTCTTCACGGTTAAGCAAGGTAACCGGCTAAAAGCTTTGGCAGACAGAGCCACATTTGCGTCTAAGCAATCGCTCATCAACAACAAACACCATCTCGAACAGTTACATACGTTGCTGAGGATAAAAGCACCTCTAAACACGCAGGCGCAACGCCACAAGCTCGAAATGCTTACCAAACGAGCCGAAATGCTTGACCCCACCCTGCTCCTAAAACGTGGCTACAGCATAACAACAACCAAAGAAGGCAAGATTGTAAGAGATCCCAAAACGCTCATCAACGGCGAGGTTATAATGACACAAGTGGAACAAGGAACTATAATATCGGTTGTGGCTCCGGACGTGGCTCCGGACGTGGCTTCGGACATTACCACGACCTACGCAAGAAGGACAAAACAACATTAACATAAAAAGCAAAACCTACAGAACATGGCAAACATAAAATATGAGGAGGCAATTAGACAGATAGAAGAAATTGTTGATCGTCTAGAGAACGATGACATTGACATCGACACGCTGGGGCCCGAACTGAAAAAGGCACAGAAGCTGATAAAGATGTGCAAAGACAAGCTTACAAAGACAGAAGAAGAAGTCAAGAAAATTCTTGACGAAGCCGACTAACAATTGCTTGGTTGTGGCATGCGACAGGCCTTTTTGATACAATTATCAAGCAAAAAACTAAAAAAAGCGACAAATTGTTGCCAATAATAGATATTATTACTATTTTTGCAAAACATTTATCAAAGCGTTATCGACGAGTTGTAAAAACTCTTAGATTAAAATGTAAAAAAGGCTTCTGCAACAAGTTAAAAGAAAAATTAACGAACAAGGGTGTGAACAGATTCAACATCTGGTCACGTCCCAGCTAAAAATATATGTTATGAAAGACTTAGATTGGTCTAATTTGTCTTTCGGCTACATGCCGACCGACTACAATGTGCGTTGCTGCTATCGCAACGGCAAATGGGGCGAAATAGAGGTTTGCTCCGACGAATACATCAAACTCCACATGGCAGCTACCTGTCTCCACTACGGACAGGCCTTTGAAGGTCTGAAAGCTTACCGTTGTCCCGACGGCAAGGTGCGCGTGTTCCGCATGGACGAGAACGCAGCACGTCTGCAGAGCACTTGTCGCGGCATCCTCATGCCGGAGGTACCCACAGAGCTGTTTGAGGAGATGGTAAAGAAGGTGGTGCGTCTGAACCAAGAGTACATTCCTACCTACGAGAGCGGAGCCACTCTCTACATCCGTCCGCTCCTTATCGGCACAAGCGCTCAGGTGGGCGTACACCCTGCTACAGAGTATATGTTCCTCATCTTCGTCACACCTGTCGGTCCTTACTTCAAGGGCGGTTTCTCTACAAACCCCTACGTCATCATTCGCGATTTCGACCGCTCTGCTCCTCTCGGAACAGGTATCTATAAGGTTGGCGGCAACTATGCTGCTTCGCTCAAGGCCAACTCTATTGCTCACGAGAAAGGCTACGCTTGCGAGTTTTATCTTGACGCCAAGGAGAAGAAATATATGGACGAATGTGGTGCTGCCAATTTCTTCGGAATAAAGAACAAGACCTACGTCACACCTAAGTCGACAAGTATCTTACCCAGCATCACCAACAAGAGCCTCATGCAGCTTGCAGAAGATTACGGCATGAAGGTTGAGCGTCGACAGATTCCTGAAGAAGAGCTTGCCACTTTCGAGGAGGCTGGCGCTTGCGGCACAGCTGCCGTAATTAGTCCGATCTCTTATATTGACGACCTCGACACAGGTGTGCGTTACACCTTCAGCGAGGACGGCAAGCCCGGTCCCATGTCAACCAAGCTCTACAACCATCTGCGTGGCATCCAGTATGGCACAGAAGAAGACAAGCACGGTTGGACCACGGTTGTTATTGAGTAAGCTAAGAGAGAGACTGTAAGCTTAAAAAAAGGCAATAAGCTAAAATAAAAGCATAAGCATCAAGGCTGTGACAATATGTCATGGCCTTGTTTGTTTTTGTTAACACGTCTGTAATTATTTACAATCGAATATAGGTTGCACCTAAAAAACAACGAAAGGCTTTGCGGCTATATTCAAAAAAATCATTAACTTTGCAAAAAAGCAATTGAAACGTTGCTTTAAGCAATAATTCCGCAACCTTAATGCGGCACAACAATTATGAGCGATAACAAGAAAGCAGCCCTTGAACTTGGCACCAAACCTGTAGGCAAACTGCTGATGCAGTATGCCATTCCTGCCATTATTGCGATGACAGCATCATCGCTTTACAACATGGTAGACAGCATCTTTATAGGTCAAGGTGTGGGTCCATTAGCCATCTCTGGCCTTGCCATCACCTTTCCTCTTATGAACCTGTCGGCGGCTTTTGGAGCAGCCGTGGGCGTGGGTGCGTCCACATTCATAAGCGTGAAACTGGGACAGAAAGATTATGACACAGCCAAACACATTCTTGGCAACACCATGACGCTAAACCTCATAACGGGTTTAGGCGTAGGTTTGGTGTGTCTTCTTTTTTTAGATCCCATCTTAAGATTCTTTGGGGCAAGCGACCAAACAATACCCTATGCACGCGACTATATGGTGATAATATTGCTTGGCAACGTCATAACCCACATGTATTTTGGTCTGAACGCCGTGTTACGAGCGGCAGGCAAGCCAAAGCATGCGATGAGCGCCACTATCTTTACCGTGGTTCTCAACACTCTGCTTGACCCGCTCTTTATCTACACCTTCGGGCTTGGAATAAAAGGAGCTGCCTACGCCACCGTGCTCGCACAGAGCCTGGCTCTCATTTGGCAGCTTTATATCTTTTCACGCCCCAAGGAGCTGCTTCATTTCAAGCGAGGCACCTTCCGCCTACAGTCAAGCATCATTCGCAACATCATAGCCATTGGTCTCTCGCCGTTCTCCATGAACGTTTGTGCTTGCATCGTTGTCATTCTCATCAACAACAGCATGGTCCACTATGGTAGCGACCTTGCCGTTGGAGCTTACGGCATCGCAAACAAGGTGGCATTCATCTTCGTCATGATAAACATGGGCGTAAACCAAGGCATGCAGCCAATAGCTGGTTACAATTATGGAGCGATGCGCTACGACCGCCTGATGAAGGTCGTGAAATATTCAATCATTGCCGCAACAGCAATCATGACAACAGGCTTCATCATAGCCATGACTATCCCTGGCCCATGCGCCCGTCTGTTCACAACCGACCCTACCCTTATAGATCTATCTGCCAAAGGCATACGTTACATCATGGTAGCCTTCCCGGTAGTGGGTTATCAGATGGTCGTTTCCAACTTCTTCCAAAGCATAGGCAAGGCAAAGATAAGCATTGTGCTGTCTCTTTCGCGTCAGCTCCTTATTCTTCTGCCGTTGCTGCTTGTTCTTCCTACAATGTTCGGAATAAACGGAGTGTGGGTTTCCATGCCTGTTAGCGACACCCTTTCTGCCTTCATGGCTGCATGGATCATGATTGTCCACATGAGAAAATTCAAGAAACAACATAATGAAATTACCAACGAACAGAAGGTAATTGACAACAAGCAAAAACAGTTAACCAACGAACAAAAAGACACAAACCCATGAACAAGAATAACCTGATCATAAGCGTAGGCCGACAGCTCGGTAGCGGAGGCCACGATGTTGCGAAACTGCTTGCACAGCGGTTCGGATGCACATTCTACGACCGCGAGATCTTGAACATTGCAGCCAAGGAGAGCGGCTTCTGTGAAAAGTTTTTTGAGCAGACAGATGAACAGAAAGGGTTCATGAAATCGCTCTTTCACACACATATTCCCTTCGTTGCCGACAACAGTTTCTACAACAACAACTTTTCTGAAGAGAGCCTGTTCAAGTTTCAGAGCGACGCTATAAGGAAAGCAGCCGAGGAAGGTCCATGCGTGTTTGTGGGACGATGTGCCGACTATATATTGCGTGACCACACAGCCCTCGTAAGCGTGTTCATAACAGCCGACACCAACGAGCGGATAAGCAACGTGGCAAAGCGCGATAAATGCAGTCTTGAAGCAGCAAAAAAAACAATAACTTCAAGAGAGAGTGAACGCTCCTCTTATTATAACTATTACACAGGCAAGCAATGGGGCGACAGCGCCTCTTACGACATCTGCGTCAACAGTTCGCTACTTGGTCTCGAAGGAACCGTCAATCTGCTCGCTGAGTTTATAACACGTTGTCTAGCAGCAAAGGGCATAGACGCTCCTGCAACAAAGGAGGAGAAACGATGAAACGCATAGGCATAATAAGCGACACTCACGGCTTTTGGGACGATAAGTATCTTCACTACTTTGAATCTTGTGACGAGATATGGCACGCCGGCGACATCGACACCACTTATGTTGCAGACCGCTTGGCCGAATTCAGACCGTTAAGAGCCGTTTGCGGCAACTGCGATGGCGGCGACCTCCGTCTGATGTTCAAGGAAAAGCTACGCTTCAAATGTGAAGACGTGGATGTGCTCATAAAACACATAGGCGGCTATCCAGGCAATTATGACCGCAGCATAAGAAAAGAAATTATGGAGAACCCGCCGCAACTCTTCATTAGCGGCCATTCACACATCTTGAAAATTCAGCACGACAAAACGTTAAACCTGCTACACATAAACCCGGGAGCAGCTGGCGTGCGCGGATGGCAGCCTGAACGTACAATTGTGCGCCTTAGTATAGACGGCTCACGCATGTACGATTGTGAGGTCATCACTCTTCATTAATCCATAACAAAGAACGCGTTCTTTCTTTTAAAAGAAGAAACGTTGCGTTTTTATAAAAGGAGCATGCCGTTCATATGAGAAAGGAACGAGCCGTTCATATGAGAAAGGAAAGAGCCGTTCATAAAAGAAAAAGCGTGTTCTCCACAAGAAAAAGAGTAACAAGACAATAAACCGAAAAAACCATTCATTTCATATATATAGAAAAATGAAAAAAATATTGCTATTAGGTTCTGGCGAGTTGGGCAAAGAATTTGTCATCGCCGCAAAGCGTGCAGGACAATATGTCGTGGCATGCGACAGATACGAGAACGCTCCTGCCATGCAGGTGGCAGACGAACATGAGGTGTTTAACATGCTTGACGGCGACGCTCTTGCAGAGGTAGTAAACAAACATTGTCCCGACATCATCGTACCTGAAATCGAGGCTATTCGTACAGAACGTCTGTTCGACTTTGAGAAGCAAGGCATACAGGTCGTTCCGAGCGCTCGTGCTGTCAACTACACCATGAACCGCAAGGCGATACGCGACTTGGCAGCCAAGGAACTTGGCTTGCGCACAGCAAAATATTTCTACGCCACGACCTTGGAACAGCTCAAAGAACACTCTAAGGAGATTGGCTTCCCTTGTGTCATCAAGCCGCTCATGTCGTCGTCAGGCCACGGCCAGAGCATCGTGAAGGACGCCTCGCAGCTCGAAGAAGCGTTCAACGCAGCCATGGAAGGAAGTAGAGGTGATGTAAAGGAAATTATTATCGAGGAGTTTATTCACTTCGACTCCGAGTTTACCCTCCTTACCGTCACCCAGAAAGACGGCCCCACCCTCTTCTGTCCGCCCATAGGACATGTGCAGAAGGGTGGCGACTATCGCGAGAGTTGGCAGCCGTTCTGCCTGCCCGAAGACGAGCTGCGCAAAGCCGAAGACATGGCTGAAAAGGTGACTAAAGCGCTTACTGGAGCAGGCATCTGGGGCGTTGAGTTCTTCCTTACAAAGCAGGGAGAGGTCATCTTCTCTGAGCTGTCGCCACGTCCACACGACACTGGCATGGTGACTCTCGGCCACACCACCAACCTCTCAGAGTTTGAACTGCACTTCCGTGCAGTCATGGGGCTTCCAATTGCAGGCATACACCTTGAGCACGCTGGTGCGAGTGCGGTAGTGCTTTCGCCCGCAGAGACCAACGATCCGCTGCCCTACAATCTCGTTGATGCACTGAAAGAGGACCATACTCGTGTACGCATCTTCGGTAAGCAAGAGGCTCATGTCGGACGTCGAATGGGTGTCGTGCTGTGTTATGGAGAATCTGATTGCGACACCACTCCTCTACGCGACAAGGCCAAACGCCTTGCTGCCACTGTGTTAGGAACCGATCCTTACATGAAGAAATAAACGTGTCGAAAGCCACAAAAGAGACCATTTCACAGCGTAAGGGATTCTTGTTCACAGCACAAGAGTCCCTTTTCCACCTCACAAAGGATTCTTTTTCACATGAAAAAATGAAAGTATCGGAAGCAAAAATAATTGACATTCCAAAGATAGAAGACCGTCGCGGCAACCTCTCGGTAGTGGAAGAGTACAACCATGTGCCCTTCCACATAGCCCGTGCATACTGGCTCTACGACGTGCCGGGAGGCGAAAGCCGCGGAGGACATGCCCACCGTAGACTGAAGCAGCTGCTCATTGCCGTGAGCGGCAGCTTCACTGTCACACTTGACGACGGACATGAGCGACGTAAATTCCTGCTTAACCACCCCTATCAAGGTCTGGTTATAGAGACCGGAATATGGCGAACGCTCGACGATTTCTCGTCTGGCGCCGTCTGTCTTGTGCTCGCTTCTGAGGTCTACGACGAGAGTGACTACATCTACGACTACCAAGAGTTTCTGAAATACAAGGGTGTCAAGCCCGACAACAACGGCTAATGCCCATTTCATAAATCTAAACTCAGCCTCCAAACATTCTGCATAGATGCCATAACGGAATACACGCAACATCAACAAAGGAAAGAGATGATAAAGTTTCTTGAACTTAAAAAGATTACAGCCTTGCACAGCGAAGAGATAAAACAGGCTGTGAACGACGTCATAGAGAGCGGCTGGTATCTTCACAGCGATGCCAACAGTCGCTTTGAAAGCCACTTCGCACAATACATAGGCACGCGTCACTGCATTGGCGTGGGCAACGGACTTGACTCTCTAACGCTCATCTTGCGTGCCTATAAGGAGCTTGGAGTCATTGCCGAAGGAGACGAAATCATTGTTCCTGCCAATACTTACATCGCCACAATACTCGCCATCACAGACAACAATCTAAAGCCTGTGTTGGTAGAACCGCGCCTTGACACATTCCAAATAGACGACAGTCTGATAGAAAAGGCCATTTCTCCACGCACACGCGCCATAATGATTGTACATCTTTACGGCCGCTGCGCCTACACCGAACGCATCGGCGAGTTGTGTCGCAAATACGACCTCAAACTCATTGAGGACAACGCGCAGGCACACGGATGCACCTATAACGGCAAGCGAACAGGCTCTTTGGGCGACGCTGCGGGCCATAGTTTCTATCCCGGCAAAAATCTTGGAGCACTTGGCGACGCAGGAAGCGTGACAACAGACGACGACCAACTGGCCGACACCATACGCGCTCTTGCCAACTACGGTTCTCACAAGCGCTACGTATTTGACATGGCTGGACGCAACAGTCGTATGGATGAGATACAAGCAGCGGTACTCGACGTAAAGTTAAAGTACCTTGACGAAGAGAACTCGCGCAGACGTTCTAACGCCCTCTACTACATAAAGAACATCTCAAACCCATACGTTTGTGTGCCATCTGAAAGCTATTGGCGCGAGAGTGTGTTCCATATTTTCCCTCTAATGACCTCACAGCGCGACCGTCTACAGTCTTATCTCAAAGAGAATGGGGTCCAGACAGACATCCACTACCCCATCCCGCCACACCTCCAACGGGCATACAGCCAATGGGGTCGCCCGTCTCTCCCTGTGACAGAACGTATTCATCGCGAAGAATTGAGCCTTCCCGTTTCACAAGTACTTACAGAAGAAGAATGTAAGGAGGTGACACGACTTATCAACGACTTTGCAGGATGAGGGCGAAGGCATAAGATTATGACCGTGACGGCATAGGAGGAAGCCCGACACCAACAAACAATCTCTATAAGAACACATAAGCACGCGCATAATGATAATAATAGAAACGACCGCCGACACGTACGCAGCAACCATACAACGGCATCCGCATATATACAACACGCCACAGTTTGTCAGTCTGAACGCCTGGAAAGCAGACAATGTTGTATATCTTCTATTCGAAGACAACGGCAAGACGCGCTTCGGCATGATTCTCGGCGAGCGCGGCGGTAAGCTTTTGTCGCCGTTCTCATCACCCTTTGGCGGATTCTCTTCAAACCACGAACAAAGCCTGAAGAAAGTAGAAGAGGCTGTGGAGGCCTTATCACTCTATGCAAAAGAAAAGAGGAAAGACATACGCATTGTCCTTCCTCCACAGATTTATGATGACTCAGTCTTTGCAAACAATCAATGCTTTGCATATACAGTAAACGTCTTGTCACGTCACGCAAAGCTGAAATGTATCGACCTTAACTACTTCTTCCAGCTGTCAAAGTTCGCCAATTACGACACGTGCATAGAACGCAACGCGCGCAAGAACTTACGACACGCACTCGCTTCAGACCTTGAATTTGTCGCTATAGACCGCGACGACACAGAAGGCAAGATGCGCGCATACAACGTAATAAGCCTAAACCGCAAGGAACGCGGCTTCCCTCTCCGCATGACATGGGAGGATGTGGAAAAGACCACGCACCTTATTCCCGCCGACTTCTTCCTCGTGCGTTACGAAGGTAGCGACATTGCCGCCGCGCAGGTGTTCCATGTAGCCCCTGACATAGCTCAGGTCATATATTGGGGAGACCTCAGAGCCTATTCCGCCATGCGTCCTATGAACTTCCTGTCGTACCACTTGTTCAAACATTACAGTACCCTCGGTCTGTCAATTCTCGACATCGGCATATCCACCGAGGACGGTGTACCTAACTACGGGCTATGCGAGTTCAAGACAAGTATAGGCTGCAACACTGCGCCCAAGTTCATTTTTGAGATAAGCGGTACAGACTAACGCCTGAAAAAGCACTTATCTAAGCCTTGAAATACATGTAATAGATGCTGGCAAGAACCGCCAACACTATTGCCATGATGACCGTCTTTATCAGACAACCTGCTATTTTCTTTAAAAACAGGAATGCTATGATAAAAGCAATAATGCAAAATATGTAATATCCAAATTGCGATGTCATAGTTTTTATTGATTTTACTTGAACAAGTGTTTGAACTGAGCAGGCACAGGTGTGTCAAACTCCATACGCTCGCCCGTGATAGGGTGTGTGAAGCAGAGCACATAAGCATGCAAGCAAAGACGATGTAAGGGGTCGTCGCCGTTGCCATATTTAACATCGCCACAAACCGGATGTCCCATGTCTGCCGAGTGAACGCGAATTTGGTTCTTACGGCCGGTCTCAAGCTTATATTCCACCAACGAATGTTCGGTTGTGCGGTCAAGCACATAGAAATGAGTAACAGCATATTTGCCTCCATTGTCGACAGGCGACGAGTAGGTCACATAAGCCTTATTGTCTTTCAGCCAGTTGGCAATAGTGCCCTCACTCTCTTCCATCTCGCCACTCACCACAGCCACATAGCGGCGGTCATAAACAATATCGTGCCAGTTGTGTTCCAGAATCTGTTCCGTGTCTATGTCCTTAGCATAAATCATCAGTCCGCTGGTGTCGCGGTCAAGACGATGCACAACATGAGCGCGACATTTCTGACGCGATTTGGCAAAATAGTCGTCCAGCACACTCTTCACATTCAGCGACGAGTGTCCGGCCGCCATCGACAAGATGCCAATGTTTTTCTCCACCACCACGAGCCAACGGTCCTCATACACAATCTTCACATAACGGCTCTTGAACGTGTCGTTACGTTTTGACCGGCTCACAGCCACGCGCATGCCAGGCACCAATGGATAGTCAAACTGTGTTACCACCTTTCCATTAACCTTCACGCCACGTCCTTTAAGCGTCAGCTTAATCTTGTTTTTGCTCTCCTTCACAGCTGTGAACAGAAACTCCAGCAAAGGCATCTCCTGCTCCACACGATACTGTGCATAATCGTTTTTGCCGTTAACGGCACTATTTCTATACATTATTTTCGTTATATTCGTTACTACCAATCACCCTTTATCAGGATCAGATGTATTTAAACGTCAAAATTGAAAACGTTAAAATTGAAAACTCAAAATTGAAAACGTCAATATTGAAAACTCAAAATTGAACAATTCCTAATTGCGGCAAAGCCGCAACAATTCAAAAATCAAAATTCAAAAATCAAAATTCTCATTCATACACCTCGTCAATTCCGAACTCATCCTCTCCATTGCTTTCTTGCTGACAAGGGTTAAAGTCGGCAGGAAGCCCAAAAGTCTCGTTCTGACTATAGCCCAACGTTGGGTCAGCATACACCTTCTTCAAGAAATAAGCCCAGATGGGCAGAGCCATAGAAGCGCCTTGCCCCATGCGCATAGTGTCGAAATGTATGTCGCGATCCTCGCCGCCAACCCAGCAGCCGCCCACAAGTCGCGGCACAAGTCCCATGAACCAGGCATCTGAGTTGCGGTTTGTCGTTCCCGTCTTGCCGCCCATCTCGCCAGTAAAACCAAATTTATGACGCATGCGTCCTGCCGTTCCTTCGTCCACAACGCCCTTAAGCAGCACAAGCATCTTGTCGGCGCTGTTAGAGCTTATCACCTCGTTCATGCGAGGCTGAAATTTAGCAATCACGTTGCCCTCGTTGTCTTCTATTCGTGTCACGAACAGAGGTGCTGTTCGTATGCCGTGGTTCACGAACGCCGTGTAGGCGCTCACCATCTCGCCCACCGACACGTCGCATGGACCAAGACACAACGACATGGAGGCGTGGATGTTGGGGTTACGGATGCCATAGTCGTTAAGCAAGCTGACAAACTGTTGCGGACTGAGCTTGCTCATGAGATAAGCCGAGATCCAGTTGTTCGATTGTGCCAATCCCCATTTCAACGTCACCATCTCCCCGTATCGTCTTCTTGAAGTGTTACGCGGCGTCCAGGGTCTTCCTGCTACCATATATGTGTGTTGCACGTTAGGAACCATGTCGCAAGGCGAGAAGCCGTTTTCCATAGCAAGCGAGTAGAGGAACGGTTTAATGGTAGAACCCACCTGTCGGCGTCCGCCCATCACCATGTCATACATGAAGTGTGAGTAGTCGAGACCTCCCACATAAGCCTTCACCATGCCCGTTGCCGGTTCCATGCACATGAAACCCGCCCTGAGGAACGACTTGTTGTAGCGAATGCTGTCGATGGGTGTCATCATGGTGTCTATGTCGCCATGATATGTAAATACGGACATCATGGTTCGCGTGTGGAACGCCTTATGAATTTCCTCTTGCGACGCTCCGGCCGCCTTCATGCTGCGGTAACGCTCACTCTGGAGCACGGCACGTTCCATGATGCTGTTAACCTGTTTCGTTGTGAGCTGGTCCGTGAACGGCGCGTTAGGCTTGGTTCTGTTCTCCTTGAAAAACTCGGGTTGCAGATATTTTGCCACATGGCCATAAACAGCCTCCTCAGCATAGCGTTGCATGCGCGAGTCTATCGACGTATAGACCTTCAGACCGTCGGCGTTAAGGTTATAAGGCTTGCCGTCTTTCTTAAAGTTTTTGTTGCACCATCCGTATAGTGGGTCTGTGTCCCAAGCAATTGAGTCGGTCACAAACTGCACATAGTTCCACGCTGGATAATCGCTTCTCTCGGGTCGTTTTGCCGACATGTAGATGCGTAGGAACTCGCGGAAATAAGGGGCCGTACCATCTTTATGGTCCGTGCGATGGAAGTTGAGCGTGAGCGGCTCCGCAGCATAGGTCTCATATTCGCTATCCGTCAGGTATCCTGCCTTTCGCATCTGCGAGAGCACCACGTTGCGACGGTCCGTGCATCTGTCCGGGTAACGCACGGGGTTAAAGAGCGACGGGTTCTTGCACAAGCCGATAAGCGTTGCCGACTCACAAACCGTCAGGTCGCGCGGTTCCTTATTAAAATAGGTGTTGGCAGCCGTTTTTATGCCCACGGCGTTATGAAGGAAATCGAAATAGTTGAGATAGAGCGCAATAATCTCCTCCTTTGTGTAGTTGCGTTCAAGCTTCACGGCTATGACCCACTCTATCGGCTTTTGCAGCAGACGCTCCATGGTGCTTGATGCCGTGCCTGAATAGAGCTGTTTAGCCAACTGTTGCGTGATGGTTGAACCGCCTCCGGCGCTGGTGTTGCCCAAGATACCGCGTTTCACCACAGCACGGCTGAGCGCAATGAAGTCGATGCCCGAATGGTCATAGAAGCGCACATCCTCTGTTGCCACCAACGCCTTTACGAGCGAGGGAGCGAGGTCATCATAGTTGACGCACACACGGTTCTCACGGTTAAAGTTCCAGGTACCGATAACCTTTCCGTCAGCCGAGTAGATTTGTGTTGCGAACCTGTTTATCGGGTTCTGCAAGTCCTCCACAGGCGGCATGTAGCCTATCCATCCGTTCCAGATGGCAGTAAAGGCAAGGGCTGCTGTTAGAATGCCCAACACGATCATGGTCCAAAGGAACCGTACAATTATTTTTCGCATGCTCTTTCTTTTTCTCGTTTTTACAAATCTCGCAAGGAGACCAATTGTTCATTTCTGCCCCCCTGTTAGTGTACTTGTTGGGGTAAGCATATTAGCATGCAAAGATAATCAGATTTTCTGACACTCACAAGAAATAGAAAAGAATAGCACAAAAAAGCGCCACTTAAAGACACGGCTTATAGGCAGAGAGCAGCTGTCGCACCTCCTCAGCCCGTTCTTTACTCAACGGCGGCACCCCTTTGAGCTTATAGCTGATGTTCAGTTTAGCATATTTTTGCTCACCAAGCGTGTGATAAGGCAGCACCTCTATCTTCTCCACCACGTTGTAACGCGCCACATGCTCGCCGAGCCTGTGCAGCCACACGTCGTTGTCGGTCAGTCCGGGCACCACCACATGGCGCACCCATGTCTTCACGCCGCGTTTCTCCAGCTCGTCAAGAAAGCGCAGGTTGTTCTCCTGCCCTCTTCCCGTAAGCCGCGTGTAAAGGTCAGGATCCATGGTCTTGATGTCGAGAAGCGCCAGGTCCGTATGGTCGAGCACGGCAAGGGCAGCATCTGTGCAGAACGCTCCGCTGGTGTCGAGGGCCGTGTGCAACCCCTCTTCCTTGCAGAGCTTAAAAAACTCGTTCACAAACGGCGCCTGCATCAACGGCTCGCCACCCGACAAGGTAACGCCTCCTGTAGCGATGAAGCTTTTGTAGCGCAGCACTTCGTCAAGGAGTTCTTGCGGCTCCATCTCATACTGGCACGCTCCTCCCACATTCCATGTGTCGGGGTTATGGCAGAAAAGACAACGCAGCGGACAGCCTTGCATGAATGCAACAAACCTGATGCCTGGCCCGTCAACGGTACCAAACGATTCTAAAGAGTGGATACGACCTTTCATTGTGACAAGAAATAATTGAGAATAAAGGGATGTTAAAGGGGTGTTAAAATGGAAGTTGAAGGGAAGTTAAAGGGAAGATAAAATGGAAGATAACGGGAGTTAAAAGGAAGTTAATCCATCTTTGATGGATGAAAGTTAACGGACAAATGTTTAGTGGCTTGAGCTCTAAAGCTATTGTCCGATAACTTCCCTTTAACTCCCGTTAACTTCCTTTTTCCTCCTGTTATCTTCCTTTTCCCTCCTGTTATCTTCTTAAACCGAAGCGTTGATGGTTCGCGAGAGCACATCCATCTGCTGCTCGCGTGTAAGCTTCACAAAGTTTACGGCATAGCCGCTAACGCGAATTGTGAGCTGCGGATACTTCTCAGGATGCTCCATTGCATCGATGAGCAGCTCGCGGTCAAACACGTTCACATTAAGATGCTGTCCACCCGTAGGCGTGAAATAGCCGTCGAGCAACGCCGTGAGGTTGGCAGCCTGTATGTCCTTCTGTTTGCCAAGGGCGGCAGGCGTGATGGCGAAGGTGTAAGAGATGCCGTCGCGCGAGTGCTGGAACGGCAGCTTGGCAACCGAGGCAAGGGCTGCCACGGCACCCTTCACGTCGCGGGCGTTCATGGGGTTGGCGCCAGGAGCAAAGGGCACGCCCTTCTTACGTCCATCGGGTGTGGCACCCGTGTTGCGGCCATAAACCACGTTTGAGGTGATGGTGAGCAAGCTCTGTGTGGGCACGGCGTTGCGGTAGGTTTCGTGCTGACGCAGATACTCCATAAACGTCTCGGTCAGGTCAACCGCAATCTGGTCTGTGGCATCGTCGTTGTTGCCGAACGGCACATAGGTGCCCTCCTCTATCTTATAGTCGACAGCAAGACCGTTCTCGTCACGCACAATGCGCACCTTGCAGTTCTTCATGGCAGCAATAGAGTCGGTAACGATTGACAGACCGGCAATGCCCGTGGCGCGTGTGCGCTCCACATCGCCGTCATGGAGCGCCATCTCAAACGCCTCATAGTCATACTTGTCGTGCATGTAGTGGATAATCTTCAGAGCGTTCACATAGGTCTTCGCCAGCCAACGCATCATCTGCTCAAACTTAGGCATAAACTCCTCGTAGGTGAGATAGTCGCCCGTGATGGGCGCGAAGCATGGGCCCACCTGATGTCCGCTGATCTCGTCGCGGCCGCCGTTGATGGCGTAGAGCATACACTTGGCGAGATTGGCACGCGCTCCGAAGAACTGCATCTGCTTGCCGATCTTCATCGGCGACACGCAGCATGCTATGCCGTAGTCGTCGCCCAGCTCAGCACGCATAAGGTCGTCGTTCTCATATTGTATGGCACTCGTGTCGATGCTTACCTTTGCACAATATTTCTTCCACGCCTCTGGCAAGCGCTTGCTCCACAACACCGTGAGGTTTGGCTCGGGCGAGGGACCCATGTTATAAAGTGTGTGGAGGAAGCGATAGTCGGTCTTTGTAACCATAGAGCGTCCGTCGATGCCCATACCTCCGATAGAGGCTGTTGCCCAGATGGGATCGCCAGAGAACAGGTCGTTATACTCGGGTGTGCGCAAGAAGCGCACAATGCGCAGCTTCATGATCATCTGGTCAATAAGCTCCTGCGCCTCCTGTTCTGTGAGCGTGCCGTTCTTCAGGTCGCGCTGAATGAAGATGTCAAGGAACGCGCACACACGGCCCAACGACATGGCGGCACCATCCTGGTCCTTAACCGCACCAAGGTAGCCAAAATAGGTCCATTGCACAGCCTCACGCGCGTTGGTGGCGGGCTTTGACACGTCAAAACCATAGGCAGCACACATGCGTTCAAACTGTTTCAGAGCCAGTATCTGGTCTGACACCTCTTCACGGCAACGCACGATCTCTTCAGTAAACTCCTGAATGTCTATGCGCTTGAAGAATCGCTTCTTGTCCTCAATAAGGTTTGCCGTTCCGTAGAGCGCCACACGGCGATAGTCGCCGATGATGCGTCCACGTCCGTAAGCGTCGGGCAGACCCGTAATGATGTGAGCATGTCGGGCAGCCTTAATGTCGTCATTATAAGCGCTGAACACACCCTCGTTGTGTGTCTTGCGATATTTCGTATATATAGTTTTCGTCATGGGGTCGAGCTTGTAGCCATAGCTCTCAAGCGCCTTCTCCACCATGCGTATGCCGCCCTTGGGGAAGATGCCTCGCTTCAGCGGAGCGTCTGTTTGTAGACCAACCACCACCTCGCTGTCGCGGTCAATATAGCCAGCGCCATAGGTATCGATGGTCTGAGGCAAGCTTGTCTCAGCATCATAGACACCCTTCTCGCGTTCAACCTCAAACATAGCCGAGAGGATGTCCCAAAGCTTTGTTGTTTTAGATGTTGGACCTGTGAGGAAGCTCTCATCGCCGTCGTAAGGTTCATAGTTGGCCTGAATGAAGTCGCGCACGTCGATCTCATGCTTCCAGTTAGAACCCTTAAAGCCGGTTTGCAAATTCTGAAAATCCATAAAATGTGTTTGTGTTTTAAATAATAATAAAAAAAACGCTCCATCTCCCACTATCGCAACAATGAGCAAAATCATCATTCAAAAGGTGAGATAAGAACGTTCCCTATACATTTTGTTTGCAAACTTACATATTTTTTTTTAATAACGACACGTTTTCCATATTTATTTTTCATCTGGTGCATATAAAGCGTGGGGTTGTGCTCGAATGGAGGGTGAGGAAGAGGATAGAAAGAGAAGAAAAAGAGAAGATAAAGGCGAGGAAAGGGAGAGGTTATAGATAGGCGGAACGAGGTTGGAGAGAGGGGCGGACATGGTTAGAGAAAGGCGAGGAAGCGGTTGGAGAGAGGTGAGGAAGAAGAGAGAGAAAGACAAGGGAACAAGCGAGGAAAAGGCAAGAGATGAAAAGAAAAGGTTAAGGGCAATACTTAAAAATGATGATTTGTGTGGTTGACAGGATGCAAAATTTGTATATATTACAATCTTTTTGTATCTTTGCAGCAGGAAGTTACGAAAAGAGTGTAATTTATTGGAAATGAGCGTAGGTTAATTGCTCTTG
>OHAY01000607.1_pt1 | contig 36848 bp, 33 predicted proteins | sample 1577191 | NCBI WGS metagenome assembly OHAY01 (sample SAMEA3541504, study PRJEB24748) | human gut metagenome | biome: human gut; feature: human-associated habitat; material: faeces | place: China | collected 2012 | reverse complement strand
CAGTAGCAAAGAAGCGGCCGTGAGATCACTGCCGCATAGGCAGCTTAGAAATCCCCGCCTACTGTTGTCTGCATGGGATAGTCTCTATTCATTATTGGCCTCCATCTGTTGATAGAAAATAGCCTTTCCACGGAGCGTATCGCCGCCGCTCATCCAGTCGTCGTCATTGCTGAGCACGGCAAGGTCCCACCGCTCGCAGGTCGTAGCCGGTCCATAGCCGTCAAGGTCCGCCGCCTCGGCGTGTGTCATAAAATGGTCGGCGTCAATCGGGATGCCGAACACGCCAGAGATGGCCGCCATGAGCTGGGCGCAGGCCTCAATCTGCGCATCCGTTGGGGGCTCCTCGCCAAGGGCTACCTGGTAAGGATTGCCAGCATAAGCCGTAGCACCGATCACTGCCGCATAGGCAGCTTAGAAATTTGGCGGAGACCAGCCACACAATACTCTACAGATCACTGCCGCATAGGCAGCTTAGAAATATACTTGAACACTCCATAAAGCGGGGACAGAGATCACTGCCGCATAGGCAGCTTAGAAATTAGAAAGGCTTTGTCTTATCAAAATATTAAGGATCACTGCCGCATAGGCAGCTTAGAAATGGACAGACTGTTCTTGCTCGTTAGCAAGCTTGATCACTGCCGCATAGGCAGCTTAGAAAAATAATAGCACTGCCAAATTTACCAAGGAAACGATCACTGCCGCATAGGCAGCTTAGAAATTTTTCGCCGCCTGAGCGCGGAGCGGAGCCTTGATCACTGCCGCATAGGCAGCTTAGAAAAGTTTAATTCGCAAAGAATCCTCGAGGGTACGGATCACTGCCGCATAGGCAGCTTAGAAATTAAGGCACAAAGGAAGGCGACAGTTAAACATGGATCACTGCCGCATAGGCAGCTTAGAAACATCAGAACGGACGATACGGGAAACGGGGCGACGATCACTGCCGCATAGGCAGCTTAGAAACGATTAATCTTTCTTCTTATGCTGAAATCTCAGATCACTGCCGCATAGGCAGCTTAGAAATTTCAGCGCGTTGAAATGAAAGGAGAGTTTATGATCACTGCCGCATAGGCAGCTTAGAAACATCACCATGAAGAACGGAACGTTCCAAACGTGATCACTGCCGCATAGGCAGCTTAGAAAACTTGACAGTGGCAGGGGCACTCTCTGCCTTTGATCACTGCCGCATAGGCAGCTTAGAAATTGAGGCTCTTCATGACATTGTGACAGGTGCCGATCACTGCCGCATAGGCAGCTTAGAAAAGTGTTATCAACCCCCGGCGTTTAAAAGCATGGATCACTGCCGCATAGGCAGCTTAGAAATCAAATCCGCCAAGGTTTTATGGGTGTAAACGGATCACTGCCGCATAGGCAGCTTAGAAATTTAAATCCGATTACACAATAGCTAAGCGAAAGATCACTGCCGCATAGGCAGCTTAGAAACCGATGTTTCCTCGCAGTCAACTGGCACAAAAGATCACTGCCGCATAGGCAGCTTAGAAATGTACAATGTTGTCGTTCTCGTCCCTTATTTCGATCACTGCCGCATAGGCAGCTTAGAAATAACAGTTTAGATTTATCGTCGAATGAAAAATGATCACTGCCGCATAGGCAGCTTAGAAAAGAAGAGCCGCAAGGGCCGGGATTCAATCAATGATCACTGCCGCATAGGCAGCTTAGAAATAAGATCTCGTCATAACCGTTAAGCAACTGAAGATCACTGCCGCATAGGCAGCTTAGAAACGGAACCGTCATTTTATGTACTGTTACGCTGGCGATCACTGCCGCATAGGCAGCTTAGAAACAATCAATTTAATTTAAGAAAAAAAGATTGACGATCACTGCCGCATAGGCAGCTTAGAAATAAATTGTTGATAGTTGCTACCTAAATCTGCGTGATCACTGCCGCATAGGCAGCTTAGAAATAAATTGTTGATAGCTGCTACCCAAATTGTTGGATCACTGCCGCATAGGCAGCTTAGAAATGGAAGCCTTTACCATCAATGGTCAGATAAAGGATCACTGCCGCATAGGCAGCTTAGAAAGTATTGATATACGGGATATATTCCGCCTCATCGATCACTGCCGCATAGGCAGCTTAGAAACAAATCTGCGTTAGCTGCTACCTAAATTGTTGGATCACTGCCGCATAGGCAGCTTAGAAATTTAAATATTCTTTAAGGTGCCAGCTGCCAGCGATCACTGCCGCATAGGCAGCTTAGAAACGCCGCTGGGCCGACGCATAAAAGGGGTGGTGGATCACTGCCGCATAGGCAGCTTAGAAATTCAAATCCGCGTCATCAGTCGGCCAATCATCGATCACTGCCGCATAGGCAGCTTAGAAACATGTAGTGAGAAACTTTGAACGACTGATTTTGATCACTGCCGCATAGGCAGCTTAGAAAGTTGGAAGATTGTGCTTTAGTCACAAACGTGAGATCACTGCCGCATAGGCAGCTTAGAAAAGCCGATTTGAACACTCCAAAGAAACAGGCTATGATCACTGCCGCATAGGCAGCTTAGAAATTTAAGGTAATAACTTAATAACTGCGGCGCACGATCACTGCCGCATAGGCAGCTTAGAAATTGGGGGAACAAACTGGTAGCTATTGAGTAAAGATCACTGCCGCATAGGCAGCTTAGAAATGTTGTCCAGTGCGCTGTCCCACGTCTGCCATGATCACTGCCGCATAGGCAGCTTAGAAATATGGGGATAGCAGAACACTCATAGTAGTCGTGATCACTGCCGCATAGGCAGCTTAGAAATAACAAGGGCCCTTGCCATTGTCGGATGGATTGATCACTGCCGCATAGGCAGCTTAGAAATTCAGCCTTGCCTCGTAAATTTTCGTGACTTTGATCACTGCCGCATAGGCAGCTTAGAAACATACTAGCACACAATTTTATAAAATCATCAAGATCACTGCCGCATAGGCAGCTTAGAAAATAGTGAAGTGCAAGGCCGTCCACTGCTTTGTGATCACTGCCGCATAGGCAGCTTAGAAAATTCTCAAGATTGAGCTTCGGCGGATTCATGAAGATCACTGCCGCATAGGCAGCTTAGAAAGTATTCATTGATCGGCGTATCGCTCTTGAAATGATCACTGCCGCATAGGCAGCTTAGAAAAAGAAATGGAGTACATTCGGCCAGAACGATGAGATCACTGCCGCATAGGCAGCTTAGAAATGCTGGATGTATGCCTTGAATGATTCCCACTGTGATCACTGCCGCATAGGCAGCTTAGAAATTAGCAAAACCGGCTGTTGAATGAGTAGATTCGATCACTGCCGCATAGGCAGCTTAGAAACACTATAGCCAAAAATTCCCATACCACAACTAGATCACTGCCGCATAGGCAGCTTAGAAATGGATGATACCCTGGATGATGATCACTGCCGCATAGGCAGCTTAGAAAACGATACAGCCCATGAGACAAAAAAATCTTATGATCACTGCCGCATAGGCAGCTTAGAAAGTCAAACGCATTCACAATCGTGTGATACTCAGGATCACTGCCGCATAGGCAGCTTAGAAATCCCAGATTGGCGCTATCTCGACACCGTCAAAGATCACTGCCGCATAGGCAGCTTAGAAATGACTAAAGTCAGTAGCAAAGAAGCGGCCGTGAGATCACTGCCGCATAGGCAGCTTAGAAATCCCGCTTCCAGGAGACCTATAACTAGTATAAGATCACTGCCGCATAGGCAGCTTAGAAATATAATTCAGCTCAGCAGCAAGAGCGGAATCCTGATCACTGCCGCATAGGCAGCTTAGAAAATTAAATCCGCTTGCGCGGGGCAGAAGGGAAATGATCACTGCCGCATAGGCAGCTTAGAAATACAACGGCCACACATACCTCCATGATGCCCTGATCACTGCCGCATAGGCAGCTTAGAAATCCCTTTGGCAATAAATAAATAATGATAACAGGATCACTGCCGCATAGGCAGCTTAGAAAGTACCACTCGCCGATAACATACACAACTCCGTCGATCACTGCCGCATAGGCAGCTTAGAAAGGAAGCGTTACAAAAAACGGTAACGAAATGTCGATCACTGCCGCATAGGCAGCTTAGAAAACGTGAGATTTCCTTTTCTCCACGTGCGATTCAATCATTGCCGAGACAACAGAAAAACCATACAACCAGCCTGACGGCTGTACGAACTACAACTCATCCGACGGCTCCGCCGCCACCTTCCCTAAAGGGCAAGGTCAAAACCACTTAAACCTCGCTTCGCTCGAGAAAAACAGCACTGCCGCACAGGCAGCTCATGTTTCTCTTTGAAAGGTTCACTTTGCTGAATCTTTCTTTTTTTATTTCTTTTTTGACGTTTCTTCAAAAAAATCTTTTGTTAGGCTCTTGAAGTGGACAGGATTTGTCATTGTAAAAATTATACTGATAGTAGAGGGGGGAGTGGGTGTCTGGGATGCGGGAAGGCATCCCATAGATGTGTCTGCTGGAATGGAGTGAGCATGATGGATTCGGTGGGAAGGATTACTCTGGCTGCCAGGAAGGGGCGGGGGAAGGATGCGGCGAAGGAGGTTTATATCGCTGCGTTTCCGGTCCTTCGCGCGCGTTTCTTTGAACGGTGCAAGGCGGCGCATATGACAGGGAATGCTGTCATGAACAGGATGGCGGAGGAGTACTTGTCGGATCTTGCGGCCGGGCGGGACCGGTCGCGTGAGCTTTTGTCACTGGTGGAAGGAGTGAAGGAAAGGATGGAGCAGCAGGGGGCGTCGGGTTCGCTTTTGACGGAGCGTTTCATTGCGCGTGTGCCAGCTTCGGTGAAGGATCGTCTGGCAGAGAACTGCGAGCATTACGGATGCTCGGTGAATGCGATGCTGAATGCTTTCATGTGCTGGTATGCGGTGAAGGGGGAGACTCTTTCGAAGGATACGAAGGAAATCCGCGGAGTGGAAAAGGGTGTAGTCACGAGTTTCAAGACTTCGTATGCGCTGAAGAAGAAGTTCATGTACCTTTGCCGGGCCAATGGGAGCGATGCGCGCTCGACGATCCTTGCTTTCATCGACGAGTACGGGCGTCATCCGGAGATGGTGGAGTCTGGTCTGCCGGCTCTTTCTTTTGAAATCGTGAAGGACTGCGCGGCAAGGGTGGAGATGCCTGAGTCTTCTCGTGATCTTCTGAAGGAAACGTGCAGCCAGGCGGGATTTGCGGTATCGAATGTGCTGACGGCTTTTATGGCGCTTTATGTGAAGTGGTATGGGAAGGATCATCAGGAAATGATGAAAAAGCTGGACAGCGCTAAGAATCCGTCGTCTTCGGATACGTCGCAGATGACGTTCTTCATTCTGGAAAGGGACAAGGAGGAGTTCGGGCGGATCTGCAAGGCGATGGGAAGGTCGCAGCGGGAGGTCCTGAATGATCTGGCGGCGTCGTTCGTGAAGAAGGGAAATGCGGATGGATTCAGCCCCGTCGCCATGGGCAGGGAAGGCTCGGCGATGGCAGCATTCCGCATGAATAAGGAGCTCAAGCGTGATTTCAAGAAGGCATGCCTGGATCTTTACCTGCCGCCGACGGCAGTCCTGAATCATCTGGTGAGAAGGTTCATAGCAGAACACAAGTAAACCTGTTTTCCCCTAAGCAAAAAGGCTGCGGCGAAATGTGCAATCATTTCGCCACAGTCTTTTTATTATTGTCATTATTGTCTTTAGTCTTCTGCGAGAACTTCTTTCATGATGGAGACTGCTTTTTCAAGGTCTTCTTCAGGAATGTTGAGCGCAGGGAGGAGACGGATTTTTTCTTTCGCTGTCAGTACGACGACACCTTTTTCAAGGAGTTTGGGAACGATAGTGGAAACGTCTTTTTCTGGCTCGATGCCCCACATGAGGCCCATGCCTGCTACGGATTTGACGCCTTTGGCACCTTCGAAGCTTTCTTTGATGAATTTGCCTTTTTCAGCGACGGAATCAAGGAGCTTGTCATCGATGTAATCAAGGATGGCGAGGGCGCCTGCGCAGACGATCGGGTTGCCGCCGAAGGTGGAGCCGTGGGTGCCGCTGGAGAGGACGTCCTTTGTCTTTTCGCCGAAGAGGGTAGCTCCGATCGGAAGGCCGCCGCCCAGGCCTTTGGCAGTGGAGATGATGTCCGGGGTGACGTCGTAGTTCATGTAGCCGTAGAGTTTTCCTGTACGGCCATTTCCTGTCTGTACTTCGTCGACGACGAGGAGGATGTCATGTTCCTTGGCATAAGCGCCGACGCCTTCGAAGAAGTCTTTATCGAGGGGATGGACGCCGCCTTCGCCCTGGATAGGTTCTACCATGACGGCGCAGATTTCCGGATGGGCTTCGCAGAGTTTGATAAAGGCATCGAGGTCATTGGCCGGTGTGTAGAGGAATCCTTCTGTCAGGGGGAAGAAGTTCTGATGGAATACGTCCTGGCCGGTTGCAGCGAGGGTGGTGATGGTACGGCCGTGGAAGCTGTTGATCAGGGTGACGATGGTGGTTCTGTCCTTGCCGTACTTGTCGATGGAGTATTTTCTGGCTCCCTTGATGGCGCATTCATTGGCTTCAGCGCCGGAGTTGGAGAAGAATACGTCCTTCATGCCTGTCTTTTCGCAGAGCGCCTGTGCCAGGTCTGTCTGGGGCATGGTGTAGAAAAGGTTGGATACATGGTTCAGGGTATGGAGCTGCTTGGTGACGGCTTCGATCCAGGGTTCATAGGAAATGCCGAGGACGTCGACGCCGATGCCGGTGCCCATGTCGATGTATTCTTTGCCTTTGTCGTCATAGAGGTGGGATCCTTCTCCCTTGACGAAGCATACGGGGTATCTGTTGTAAGTGTGGGTGATGTAGGTCTTGTCTTTTTCAAATGTATTCATGGGTCTGGCTCCTTTTCTGTATTCGATCAGGCGGAGAACATGGTTCCGAGTCCTTCGTCGGTTAAGAGTTCGATGAGGAGAGCGTGCGGGATCTCTCCATTGATGATGAAGACTTTCTTGACGCCGCCTTTGATGGCGTCGGTGCATCCGTCGACTTTGGGGATCATGCCGCCTGCGATGGTGCCGTCTTTCTTGAGGGCTTCCGTCTCTTCGACGGTGAGGGACTTGATGAGGCTGCAGGGGTTGTCCTTGTCCTTGAGGACGCCGTCGATGTTGCTCATGAAGACGAGACATTCGGCGTTCAGGGCAGCTGCGATTTCAGTGGCTGCTGTGTCGGCGTTGATATTGTGCGGCTGTCCTTTGTCGTCGATGCCGACGGAGGAAATGACGGGGATGTAGCCGCCTGCGAGGAGGTTGTCGATGATGCCTTTATTGACGGCGTCGATTTCTCCTACAAGGCCGAGGGCCGGGTCCTTGGTGTGGACGTGAATGAGGTTGCCGTCTATACCGCAGAGGCCGGCTGCCTTTCCGCCAAGGGCGGTGAGTTCAGCGACAAGGCCTTTATTGATCTTACCGGCAAGGACCATCTGCACGACTTCCATGGTGTCTTCGTTCGTGACTCGGAGGCCGTTCACGAAGTGGGACTCGATGTGGAGGGCATCCAGCATATAGTTGATATCAGGGCCGCCTCCATGGACGAGGATGACATTGACGCCGACGAGGCGGAGGAGAAGGATGTCCTGCATGACGGATTTCTTCAGTTCCGGATCGGTCATTGCATTTCCGCCGTACTTGGCAACGACGTATTTTCCTGCGTATTCTTTGATGTACGGGATCGCCTGGGTGAGGATCTCGGCGCGTACTGCATTAGTTGCCTGGTTCATGGTAAGTCTCCTTTTCGGGGTATAAAGAGGGCTCCCTCCTTATGGAAGGAGCCGCTTTTGCTTAGAGGACAAGGTCGGTCTCTGCCGGGAAGCCGAGCATGATGTTCATGCATTCGATGGCAGCTCCGGAAGCGCCTTTGCCGAGGTTGTCAAAAGAGGCGAGGACGAGAATGCGGTCGTCGCTTCCTGCGATGTAGATGGTGAGGCTGTCTTTGCCGGCATCCTTGTTCGCATTGAGGAAGAGGCCGTTCGTTTCGTCGGTGGTAAGGTCAGAAATTTTGACGATATTGGAACCTTTGTAGCAGCGTTTGTAGATTTCATGGAAATCGTCGATGTCGACGGATCCGGGAAGTCCGCAGGGGAGCTGCAGGAAATGGGTGTGGAAGCCGATGGTGACCTGCATGCCGGCCACATAGTCGGCTACGATTGGTGAAAAGATCGGTTCTTCGCAGAGTTTGCAGACTTTCATGATTTCCGGAAGGTGCTTGTGCTTCTGGGAGAGTCCGTACTGGCGGGGAGCCTTGAGTTCTTCTCTCATGTTTTCTTCGTAGTCCTTGATCATGGATTTGCCGCCGCCGCTGTATCCGGTGAGGGAGAAGCAGTGGAGGGGGTAATTGATCGGGAGGACGCCGGCTTTGACGAGCGGGTAGAGGATGGAAATGACGCCGGATGCGTGGCAGCCCGGGACTGCGACTTTATCCGCTTTGGCGATGGCGTCTTTCTGCTGCTCGGAAAGTTCAGGGAATCCGTAGACCCAGTCCTCTTTCGTCCGGTGGGCAGTGGAGGTGTCGAGGATGCGGATGCCTGTGCCTTCGGTGGCTTTGACGATTTCCCTGGATGCATCATCCGGAAGGCAGAGGAACATGATGTCGGCTTCCTTGGCAAAGGAAACGATGGTGTCGATGTCCTTTTTCTTGTCTTCGGGAAGGGAAAGAAGGTCGATGTCTTTTCTGCCGGACAGGCGGTCGTGCAGGCGGAGGCCCGTGGTTCCTGATTCTCCGACGATAAAGACTTTTGGCAGTGATTTCTGTGTCATGATACTCATCCTTCTTTCTTATTCATGAATGGGATACTCGGCAAATGAGGCGACCATCACGGCTTTGATGGTCGGGAGTCTGTTGGCGGCTTCCTGGAAGGCCAGAGAGAACGGCGCTTCGAAGACGTCGTCTGTGACTTCGATGCCGTCGAGGCCGAATCTTTCGTAGATGTCCTTGCCGACTTTTGTCTCGGTATTGTGGAAGGCCGGGAGGCAGTGGCAGAAGACGGTGTCCGGATTTCCGGTGTTCTTGATCATGTCCATCGTGATGCGGTATGGCATGAAGAGTTTGATGCGTTCGCCCCAGAGTTCGTAGGGGTCGCCCATGGTGACCCAGACTCCGGTGTAGATGACGTCGAGGCCTTTGACGCCTTCTACGGGATCGTCGGTGAAGGTGAAGGTCGCGCCAGTCTTCTCAGCGATTTTCTGGCATTTGGCGAGGAAATCGTCTTCAGGGAAGAACTGGGCGGGTCCGATGATGCGGAAGTCCATGCCTGCAAGCGCTGCGCCTGCCATGAGGGCGTGCGCCATATTGGACTGTCCGTGTCCGACGTAAGCGAAGGAGAGTTCATTCAGAGGTTTATTGAAATGTTCCTTCAGTGTCAGGAAATTGGCGAGGGTCTGTGTCGGGTGGTCGTAGTCGGTGAGGCCGTTCCAGACGGGAACGCCTGCCTTGGCTGCGAGTTCTTCGACAGCGGACTGCTTGAAGCCTCTGTATTCGATTCCATCGAACATGGATGCGAGGACGCGGGCGGTGTCGGCAATGGATTCTTTCTTGCCGATCTGGCTGCCTGTCGGTCCGAGGTATGTGGTGAATGCGCGCTGGTCTCTGGCAGCGACTTCGAATGCACAGCGGGTTCGTGTGGAATCTTTTTCGAAGATGAGGGCAAAGTTCTTTCCCTTCAGTGTCTGGATTTCCTTGCCTTCTTTCTTGTCTTTCTTAAGAGCGGCTGCGAGGTCCAGGTAGTATGCGAATTCTTCGGGTGTGTAGTCGGTCATGCTCAGGAACGGTTTATTGAGTAAGCTTTTCATGATATACCTCTCAGAGGGAAATGTTCTTTCGAACGGGATTATTCTTTGGCTAAAGTTTCGAGGCAGGCGCCTGCTTCCATGATGATGCCCAGTGGAAGGATGGATTCGTCTAGAGCGAAGCTTGCATTGTGCAGGGCAGGAGTTCCTTCCTTGCCGGTGCCGAGCCAGAGGAAGGCGCCGGGGAATTTTTCAAGGTAGTAGGAGAAGTCTTCTGCACACATGGACGGGAATTCCGGATGGGTGATGTGTTCCTTGCCGATGTAGGTCTTGGCAACTTCATCGAGGAAGTCAATCTTTTCCGGTGTATTGATCGTGGCGCTGTGGCCGCGTACGTAGTTCAGTTCGGAATGGGTGCCAAACGTGTAGTCGAGCCCTTTGAGGAGTTCTCCCAGACGCTGTTCCATCTTGTCGCGGAGGGCCGGGGTGTACGTACGGACGGTACCTTCGAGGTAAGCATCTTCGACGCCTACGTTGTAGCGGGTGCCTGCATTCATGAGGCCGATGGTGCATACGACATTTTCCATCGGGTTCATCTCACGGGAGATGAGTGTCTGCACGTCGATGATGAAGTGGGCAGCGGCTACGAGAGCATCCGTGCCATTGTGCGGCTGCGCTGCGTGGGTGGATTTCCCTTTGACGTGGACGTAGAAACGATCGGATGCTGCCATGAGATTTCCTTTTTTCAGTCCGACCTGCCCGACGGGAAGTTCAGGCCATACGTGGAGGCCGTAGATTTCTTCGATGTCATCGAGCTTGCCGGAAGCGGCGATGTGGCGTCCGCCCCCGATGGAAGCTTCTTCTTCAGCCGGCTGAAATACGAGCTTCACTGTGCCGTGGAGCTGGCTCTTCATGGACTGGAGGACAGCGGCAGCGCCGAGAAGGATGGACATGTGGCCGTCGTGGCCGCATGCGTGCATGACGCCTTTGTTTTTCGAAGCAAAGGGCAGGCCTGTCAATTCGGTGACGGGGAGGGCATCCATGTCGGCTCTGAGGGCTACGGTCTTGCCGGGAAGATCGCCTTTGATAGTCCCAAGGACTGCCGTCCCGAAGAAGCCTGTTTCGAAGGGGATGCCGAGTTCAGTGAGGACCTGCTGGATATAAAGGGAAGTCTCTTTTTCTTCTCCGGACACTTCAGGATATTCATGGAAGTGTCGTCTCCATCCCACCACCTTTGGCAGGATCTGCGATGTTTTTTCCTTGACTTCCTTTTCGTACATTCCGAGGACCTCTTTCCTATGGCATAAATGCATGTTTATGCAATATTGCATAAACGATATTCGGCGGATATGTGGATTATTTCCATCAAATCTCAATTTTTGAAGAAATATAAAAATCCGCACGTTTTTGGATTGAAATAATAATACAACTTTTAGAATAAATATTCAATAAGTTACATAAATATTTTTTGAAAAATTTTTTGAGAGTGCATTCGGACCATGAAGTATAATAGAAAGGAATAAATACAGGCAGCCTGCCGGTCAGGCTCTGGCAAGGGGGGATCATGATGAATCAGCCGCGCGGCTCTATTAATAAGAAAAATATAATAAAGAAGGCAGTGCTTCTTTCCATGGGAGGGGCTCTCTTGATGCCGATTTCTTCCGGCGCAGAAGAGGTATATTCGCTTCCGGAGATGGTTGTGACGGCAGAAAAGATGCCAGTCGAATCGAAGAAGGAACCGCAGGCGGTCCAGGTCGTCGATCAGAAGGAAATCGAAAGCCTTGGCGCGGTGAATGCGACGCAGGCCCTGGAGCTTGTGACGGGAATCAACCTTTCAAGCGGGAAGGCCGGCAGCACGGCTTCCATGGGCGGCACGCAGGTGATGCTCCGCGGCATGAATACGAATCAGGTGCTGATCCTTGTTGACGGCAGGCGCATGGCGGATGAGGATACGAGCCAGACAAAGAATGCCTACCTTCTTTCAAGGATTCCTCTTTCCACGATCGACAAGATCGAAGTCGTGAGGGGTCCGTCGGGTGCGATGTACGGCTCAGACGGCATGGGCGGCGTCATCAATATCATCACGAAGAAGCCAGACAAGGAAGAAACGGTGCTCGGCTTCCACACGGGGGAGGCGGAGTGGGGCGAGGACCTCCGCTATACGACTGGGAAACTCGGCCGCTGGAATTCCTCCTTCCATTACAGCACGGCAAAGGTGCGCCCTCTTTCCTACAGGAACCAGGGGACGGATGAACGCGGCATCATAACGGACGGCTGGGATGTGCCGGGCTATGGCAGAAGACAGGAAATCGGGCTCGATACGGTCTATGATTTCGAGAACAGGAACGAGAACAAGGTGCGCTTCGGCGTGAATTACTTCGACGAATCGATGCTGACGCGCTTTGCTGACGGCGGCATGCAGATGGGCCGGCTGTACCTGCCGCTCCAGAAGGATGACAGGAGCCGCATCGACCGTCATGAGACGGACACGTTCCTCACGTGTACAGGAAAGACGGACAGAAATGAATACGAAGGCAGCGTTTCCTACAGCCGCCTTACGAAGAATTCGAAGACGAGCAATGACCGTCCTGATTTTACGGGCATCCTTCCGCCATTCGTGAATTCCATGCTGGACACGTTGTACCCTGCCAGCGATTACGACAAGGCGGAGTACACGGAGTGGGCGCTTTCCGGAAAGGACACGATGACCTTTGACAAGCACCGCGTGACGTACGGCGGGGATTACCGCATGACGTCGTACACGGGGACGCGCCTCGGCGAAGGAAAGGAAGAAGAAGGGCACAGCATCGAGAATGCGGCGCTCTATGTGACGGATTTCTGGACGATGGGCGGGGGCGTGACGCTGACACCATCCTTCCGCATGGAGCATAACAACCGCTTCGGTGATTACGGCGTGCCAAGACTGGGCGCGACATGGGAGCTGGATCCCCATAACAGGATCAAGGCAGACTATGGCGCCGGATACTGCGCGCCGACAGTTTCGGAAATGTACCTCAATCTCAATCATTTCGCTTACCGCATTTACGGCAATCCCGATCTTTCTCCGGAGAAATCCCGCTCCCTCGATCTTTCATATGAATGGGAATTGGGAAATCTCAAGGGCAAGGTGACCTGGTTCAAGAACCGCGTGAAGAACCTGATCGACATCGTGCAGGTGAGCGATGCCGTCTACCATTATGAAAACGTGAACCGCGCCGACATCGAGGGCGTGGAGACAGAGCTTTCCGCGCCGATGGGAAGCCGCTGGAACTGGCGACTTTCGCATGTGTACCTCGATGCCGAGAACAAGACGGACGGCACGATGCTCGACAACCGCGCGCGCCATACGGTGACGGCCGCTCTTTTCTATGATGATCATGATGATTACGGCTGGTCGGGCGCCATCTGGGATACCTTCCAGGACCACTACCGCTTTGATGATGAAGCGTATACATTCCAGACGCTGAACACGTCCATCCGGAAACGCTGGGACGACTGGTCCATGACGGCGGGCGTCTATAACTGGTTCGACAAGAAAGTGGACGACCTTTACGTCCATGGAAGAGAATGGTTCACAGGCATGCAGGTCAGACTGTAAGCGGGGTATTATAAAGAGGCTATTATATAGAGAGCTGCGGGAATGCGATGCATTTCCTGCGGCTTTTTCTTTGCATGAATGCATTTCCTGAATGGGAAAGCGGCGGATACTCCCGTTTCGCTTCTATGACAATCTGTATGAAATGGAATAGTATTTCGGTAATTATGTGGTATTTCCAGCCATTTTCAGGAAATATTTCTGGCTTTGAGGGATTATAGATAAAAGTGTACCCTTTTTCTAAAAAATATTGACTATTTTTGATATTTTCTGAAATATTTTACTTTTAATTGAAAAAGTGTGATATAATAACATCAATGAGCAGGCATGTACTAACGAGAACGGACAACCGAGAAACGTAAATCATGGGAGAGACGCTTGTAGTGTTCTCTTTTTTTAGTGCCCGGGAGCGGATGGATCCGCAGATACGAAGACCCGGAAGATGCAAAGATGCATAGATTGAGACGCCTGCCTTTTTTATTAGCGATGAGCGAATGCGTACCCATGGCGCACACAGGAGGAAACACATGTACGAAACTTTTGACGAATTAGGAATCCAGCCGGAAATTCTGCAGGCCGTAAAGGATATGGGGTTCGAGGAACCGACCCCGATCCAGAAGGTCTCCATTCCAGTAGCACTTTCCGGAAAGGATCTGATTGGTCAGGCACAGACAGGCACAGGCAAAACCGCAGCATTCGGTATCCCTGTACTGGAACGCATTGACACAACAAAGGCAGGTCCGCAGGCAGTCATCCTTTCGCCAACCAGAGAACTGGCTATCCAGTCCGCTGAAGAAATCAACCATCTTGCACAGTACCTGCCGATCCACGCACTGCCGATCTACGGCGGTCAGGATATTGAACGCCAGTTCAAGGCACTCCGCAAGAAACCAAACATCATCGTAGCTACCCCGGGCCGTCTGATGGACCATATGAAGCGCGGCACGATCGACCTCTCCAATGTACAGATTCTCGTCCTTGATGAAGGCGATGAAATGGTCGATATGGGATTCATCGACGACATCCGCACGATCCTTGCTGCTATTCCGGAAGAAAGACAGACCATGTTCTTCTCCGCTACCATGCCTGGACCGATCCGTGAACTCGCTGAAACATTCCTGAAGGACCCGGAAGTCGTCAAGATCAAGGCTGCTACCGTAACCATCGACCTGATCGAACAGGAATACATCGAACTGCCGGACCGTCAGAAATTTGACGCACTCTGCCGTCTGCTCGATATGCAGGATCCCGAACTGGCTATCGTATTCGTACGCACCAAGCGCCGCTGCGATGAAGTCACCGAAGCTCTGAAGAAGAGAGGCTACATGGCCGAAGGTCTTCACGGCGACCTGTCCCAGCAGAAGAGAGACACCGTCGTACGCCAGTTCAAGGAAGGCACCATTGATATCCTCGTTGCTACCGACGTCGCTGCCAGAGGCCTTGATATTTCCGGCGTCACACACGTTTACAACTTCGATATGCCGCAGGATCCGGAAATCTATGTACACCGCGTAGGCCGTACAGGCCGCGCAGGACAGACCGGTCTTGCTACGACATTCGTCATTTCCAGAGAAATGGGCCAGCTGCGTGACATCGAAAGAGTCATCCGCCGCCGCATTACCCGCCGCTCTGTACCGACACTGACCGAAGTCATGGAAGAAAACCAGAAGGCTGCCATTGAAGGCCTTTCCGAAGCAGCTCAGGCTGGCGGACTCGAACAGTTCCGCGAAAGCGCCGAAGAACTCCTGAATGACCAGGACTCCGTATCCCTCGTTGCAGCAGCTATCAAACTGCTGACCAAACAGCCGGACGTTACTCCGGTCAAGATCACGGAAGAAGCTCCGAACTTCAGAAGAAGAAGCGGCGGCGGACACCGTCGTTTCGAAGGCGGAAACCGCCCGAGAAGACACTTCGAAGGACGCGGCGACCGTGAAGGCCGCGGCGACAGAGAAGGACGCCGTTTCGAAGGAAAGCGCGGAGGCCGTCATTTCGAAGGCGGTCGCGGCAATCGTCCGAAAGGACCGAAGAGCCCGAGAGTGCAGGACTCCAATTTCAAATCATACTTCAAGAACTCTGACTGATTAGAGGGCTTGAATGAAAAGAGGCCGGGATTATTCCCGGTCTTTTGGATTTTCTGAAACAAGACTAAAAAGAATTTTTTCGATACTGGCAATTTCAGGGGAAACAGAGTATCTTAAATACAGGAATCCAAATTTCCAAGAAGGAGGAATGTTCCATGAAAAAAATTACCATGATCAAGATCCCGGGATGCCCGTACTGCGCAAAAGCGAAGAAGGCATTCGAGGAACTTTGCCAGAAACCGGAATATGCCAATGCAGAAGTAGAAGTGATCGATGAACAGCTGCAGCCGGAGCTCGTCACTCCATACAACGGCAAGTACTACTATGTACCGAGCTTCTTCATCGACGGGGAAAAGCTTTTCGAAGCCCAGCCCGGACAGGATTACGAGACAATCAAGGCAGCTGTAGAAAAAACCTTAAAAGCTGCTGCGGAATAAACGGTAGCAAAAAAGGTGCTGTGACAAAATGGTTTATCATTTTGCCACAGCACCTTTTTCTATTGGAATATTCCATTAAAGGATTATCTAACAAATGTATTTATTTGTTCTGTCTGAAAACCTAAAAACCTCGCTGCGCTCGAGAACTACTGTATTCCCCGGCTTCGCCGGGACCTTCTCCTTCGGAGCAAGGTTAACACCCTTAAACCGAACTTCGTTCGAGGAAAAGCAAAAGCAGCATTTTGTTGGATTTTGTCACAGCCCCTTTTCTTATGATCAAATCATTTTAGATCTTTTTCAGTTCTTCGATGAGTTTCTGAGCGCTTGCTTTGCAGTTATCTACGATCTTTTGCTTGTCTTCCTCGGTGGAAAGGCCTGGTACGTACATGCAGCCGTAGGTGATGATCGGTTCATGCTTCTTCATGCCGGTGAATGTTGCGAGCTGGTCGAAGTTGAAGAAGAATTCGCTGATCGGATGGTTCTGCGGGCCTTCATGGCTGTAGGATTCTTCCGGGCCGCCAGTGGTGCTGGAAATAAAGAAATCCTTTCCCTGCAGAGCTGTTCCGCCGGTGCCGTATGCGAAGCCGTGAGCGAGGACTTCTTCGACCCATTTCTTCAGGAGTGCCGGATAGGAGTACCAGTAGAGCGGGAATTCAAATACAAGAGCATCTGCGTCTACGACAGCTTTTCTTTCAGCTTCGATGTCGAAGTCCCAGCCAATTTCGGAGAGGTCTTCGATGGTGATATCGAGGCCGGAATTCTTGAGTTCGGTGAGGATAGTCTGGTTTGCCAGAGACTGATCAAGATGCGGATGTCCGGAAATAACTAAAATTTTTGCCATAATTGAATCCTTCTTTCTGAAATATGATTTATTTGATACTATAATGTAAAGGTATCTTTATATTTAATATGTTCAATATAATAGTATTATAACACAGTGTCAGTTTTTTGGATATAGGGGGATTTCTATGATAAAAGATATTGTAAGAGACATTCTTTTCCTGCAGAGGAAGGCAGAACCGGCGACAAAGGACGACTGGCAGGTCGGAAGGGACCTTGTCGATACGCTGGAAAGCAAGCTCGATACCTGCGCAGGCCTTGCCGCCAATATGATCGGGAGCACGAAGGCAGTCATCGTTTTCCGTCAGGGAAATAAGTCCGTCGTCATGTACAATCCGGAAATCTTAAAGACCTCCCCTGCCCCGTATGATGCCGAGGAAGGCTGCCTGTCCCTCGACGGCCGCCGCCCTTGCAAAAGGTACGACAAGATCGAGGTCAAGTTCATGGATTCCCTCTTCAGGAAGAAGACGAAGACCTTCACGGGATTTACGGCAGAAGTCATCCAGCACGAAATCGACCACCTGCATGGGATTTTGATCTGAAATGAAAAAGAAGTGGTTAGGACAAAATGTGTAACCATTTTGTCCTAACCACTTTTTCTATTGGAATATTTCATTAGAGGATCATCCAGCATCTACATGCATTGGATTTGTCTGAGTGCCTGACGGATGCTTCATCTCCCTAGAGAATGAACCCCTTTCGGCGCATGCGCGCCACTTTCCCCTAACGGGGACAGCAATAGCTGCAGCCTCTTTTTTATTGATTATCCGTTTCTGAGTGCTCTCTTCAGGATCTTGCCTGTTGCGTTTTTCGGGAGGGCGTCCATCGGGATGAAGCGTCTTGGGATCTTGTAAGTGGCGATGTTGCCTGCCATGTACTTGCGGATCTTGTTTTCGTCGTATTCGTATCCGTCTTTCATGACGACATAAGCCCAGACTGCCTGTCCTCTCAAAGGATCAGGATGTCCGACGACAGCGCATTCGCCTACGCCTTCGACTTCATAGATGCAGTCTTCGACTTCGCCCGGATAGACGTTTTCGCCGTTGACGATGATGAGGTCTTTCAGGCGGTCTACGATGTAGATGTAGCTGTCTTCATCCATGTAAGCCAGGTCGCCGGTTCTGAGCCAGCCGTCTTCGGTGAAGACCTTCTTCGTTTCTTCCGGCTTGTTCCAGTAGCCCTTCATGACATTGTCGCCGCGGACTAAGAGTTCGCCGACGGTGCCCGGTACGTACGGGCCGCCGTTTTCAGTGAGGATCATAGCTTCGACGCCCGGTACGGCAGGGCCGCTGGTCAGGTATTTCGGCTTGTTTTCCGGAAGGACGCTGACGACCGGGGATGCTTCTGTCAGGCCGTATCCTTCGCGGACAGGACGGCCGAAGCGATCATAGAATGCCTTGGCAACCGGCTGCGGGATGGATGCGCCGCCGGAGATGAAATCATGGACGGTTTCCATGACGGACGGTTCGCCTTTTCTGGCAAGCAGGTTGTACATCGGCGGAACCATGATGGCGATGGTGACAGAGTGTTCGACGATCGTATTTATGATTTCAGACGGGCTCTTAAAACGCAGGATGACGATCGTGGAATGATGGTACAGGCTGGAGTTCACGACAGTGGTGAGGCCGTAGCAGTGGAACATCGGCAGGATGCAGAGGACCTTGTCTTCCGGCATGAAGATGACCTGTTTGGTGAACTGTTCCACGTTGGAAATAAGGTTCTTGTGCGTCAGCATGGCACCCTTCGGGCTTCCGGTCGTGCCGGAGGTGTAGACGAGGGCGCAAACGTCGTCTTCTGTCAGATCAGACGGGAATGGCGGTGCTTCTTCGAGCGGGCCGTCCTTGGCTTCGTAGTCGTAATCATGCAGGTCGATGACGCGGCAGGAAACGGTCAGCGGCACATCGGAGACGACGAGCTTGGAACCGGAGTCCTTCAGGATGAAATCGACTTCGCGGTCGACAAGGGAATTGTTGATCGGGATGATGATGGCTCCCAGGGAAATGACTGCCATGTATGTATAGATGAAACCAGGGCGGTTGGCGCAGTAGAGGCCGACTCTGTCGCCTTTCCTGACACCTTCTCTGTAAAGCAGATTTCTGAATCTTCTGATGGTTTCGGCCAGCTGGCCATATGTGATTTCTACGTCGCCGTCAAGGGCTATATGGGCGGGATCCGCTCCGTTGATCATTTCATGTACAAACATCCAGGTCACCTCTCTGAAATTACCTTCCGCAAGGCGGAATCGGCCGTCTTTGCAGCCTTTGCACCGGCCGCATCTTCCCTTCCCGGAAAGGTTTCTTTTCTCGTATAATAGGCCGTATTTGTATTATTATAGACCTTTCCGCGTCCGTTCTCAATGTTAACGGCCAAAATCGCCCGTTTTCAGGGTGACAATTTGATATTTATCGTTGAGTGCCGATGGGCGCTGCATTATAATATATATATAACTATGAATCGAAATCGTAATGCGTTAAAATAGTTGAAATCGTGGAGGGTTCTATGCTGTCGATCTATCCGGTGTTTTTCCCTTGCTTCAAGTGCAAGGCGGATGCCTGCAGTCATACCTGCTGCCAGATCTGGGAAATCGATATCGATCCCGACAGTGAGGCACGCTACCGAAGCGAAAAAGGGCCTCTTGGCGAAGAACTGGCCCAGTGGATGCAGAAGAGTGAAGACGGGTCCACCTGTTTCAAACTGAATGATGAAGGATACTGCCATTTTCTCACCAAGGAAGGGCTCTGCCGCCTCGTCCTTGAAAAGGGCGACGACTATCTCTGCGACATCTGCAAGATGCACCCACGTTTCTTCAAGTACATCGACGACTGGGAACTCTGCGGGACAGGGCTTTCCTGTGAAAGGACCGTCGAGCAGATCATGGAAGAAAAAGGCTCGCTCACCTTCCGCGCGGACAAGGCCGACGGCTTCTATTCGCTCGAAGACCTCGTGAATGCGCTCGGCTGGGACATGCAGACATCTGCCTACGTCTTCCGCCCGAGCCTTGAGGAAAAGCGCGTGAAGACAGTCCTTTCGCGTCTCGAAAAAACGGAGCCGATCGACGAGGCATGGACGGACCGCCTGTCCCTCATGACGAGGAAGACGGATTCGCTCATCCGCCTGGCCAGGGCCTACCTTTCGAAATATGATCCGTACTTCTTCAACCGCCTTTACCAATACATCTGGTACCGGGCGCTCGATGAATCAGATGCGTACGGAATGGCAGCCGTTTCGGACTTTGCCCGCGACGCCGCCGAATACATTTTCCTTGAAGCGGCGCTGACGGACGATCCGATCCGCTCAGCCGCACGCTGGTCGGAACAGGTCGAGTATGACACGAAAAATCCTGCCATTCTCCTGAACCTGATCGCCAATGCAGAGGAGGAAGGCAAAGATGTTTGATTCCCAGGCTCACCGCGGAGGGAGAGACGCGCGCCCGGAAAACACACTGTATTCCTACCTCTATGGCATGGAAATCGGAGCCAACATCGAGTGCGACATGCAGCTCGCGCGAGACGGCATCGTAATGAGCCACAATCCGGTCCTGAATCCGGATATCACAAGAGATATCCACGGTTCGTACCTCCGGACGGGCATCTACGACATCCGTTTGATGACCATCGAGGAAATCAAGTCCTTTGACGTTGGCGCCATCAACCCGGAGAGCGAGTACTTCGGCCTTCACGGCTCACAGACTGCGCTCCACGCCAAAATCCCGACGCTTGAAGAAATGTTCCAGCTTGCGGTCGATACTGGCCACAACACAACGGAATTCAATATAGAAACGAAATCGTACCCGGATCCGCAGAGCCCTTTCTATGAGAACAATGCGGACCCGCACAAATTTGTCGACGAATTTCTCCGCATCGTACGCAAGTACAAGATGGAGAAACGCGTCATCCTGCAGTCCTTCGACTGGAGGACGCTGCGCATCATGAAGGATGAGGCCCCGGAAATCCGGACGTCCGCCCTCTACCAGCTGTCCCCCGATAGTCCCGTCGACGGGGATACGATCCATATGACAAGAAGAGAGCCTTCGCCATGGCTGGCAGGCCTTTCCATCCACGACTACGACGGCCACATCGCCGCCTGCGCCTATGCAGCGGGAGCTGATATCCTCTCGCCGAACTTCCGGGAATTCACGGAAAAAGATGCTTACGAAGCCCATGAACTGGGCATGAAAATCCTGCCCTGGACCGTGAACTCGAGGAACGACATGCTTGAAACGATTGAAAAAGGCGCTGACGGCATCATTTCCGACCGCCCGTGGATCTTGAGAGAGCTTCTGGAACGAAGGGGCATCCCCCTCCGTCCGCTTTCGCCTTCGCCTGAAAGCCCGTACCACATCGAAGGCACCATGCTATAATATAAGGAGGTTTTCATGCCGCTTTTCACTGATTTTGATCCGGAAGAAGGGCTCATCAGCCCCGGCTTTGAGAAACTGGGCCTTGCCCTTCCCGAATACGCCGTCATGGCATTTCTTTCTGAAAGACATATCCAGTCCTTCGCCGAAGCGCACGAAGGATACCAGGCAGGGAAATTCATGTCGCTGACAAAAAACTTTCCCGTCTGGGTCGTAAAAATAGGAGAAGAAGAAGTCACTCTCATCCAGGCCCCGGCCGGAGCACCGGCTGCCGTCCTCATGGAAGAGAGACTCTTTGCCTACGGCACTGAAAAACTTCTCACCGTCGGCTGCTGCGGCGCCCTCACCGACCTTCCCGAGAACACCTTCCTTCCCGTTAAGGAAGCCTTCCGGGACGAAGGCACCTCCTTCCACTACCTCCCCGAATCCGACTCCATCGTCCTCGATGAAGAACCGCTCGCGCATATAGAGGAAATCTTTGCCAAAAGAAATATCCCCTGCATGCCCTGCACCGTCTGGACCACCGACGCCTTCTTCCGCGAAACGAAGGAAAAGATCGAACAGGTGAAAGAAGCCGGCTGCCAGGCCGTCGATATGGAATGCAGCGCCCTTGCCGCCTGCGCCAGATTCAGAGGAAAGACCTTCGCCCAGATCCTCTTCACCGCAGACACCTTAGCCTCCATGAGGCACGATGAAAGAAACTGGGGAAAAGACAGCAGAAACGCCTCCCTCGCACTCGCCATGGAAGCCGTACTGGGAATGTAAGAATGAATTGAAAAAGGACCCGCCAGGGTCCTTTTTGCTTTGATATATTTGATTAGAGGGTTTATCTAACATAGATATACAAATGGACTACCTAAAAACTAAAAGGATGCTTCGCCTTTTTAGAAACTGCCCCCAAATAAACCGCTAAACCAGCCTGCGGCTGAGGAAATGCAACTCATCCGTCCCCTCTGGCGACACCTTCCCTTCCAGGGCAAGGTCAAAGGCATACTTCCCCGTCTGGGAAGGCGAGTGTTAGCGGCGGCCCCGCCTCTCCCTCCCTCCTCAGTATTGATTGAATAAAAGAAGTTTTTATATGATTCGAAATATTTTATTACGAGATTCTATCTAAAATGATATAATAATAACATAAAACAAGTATATGCTAATAAGAAGAGGGACGGGAAGTCCCCTTGCCTGCTTAGGAGGCACTATCATGAGTCTGGATACTGAATTTGATCCGTCGGAGGGCCTGATTTCGCCGGATTATGAGAAACTGGATCTGCAGCTACCCGAAAGGGCTGTCTATGCCTTCCTTTCCGAAGCGCGGATTGGAAGCTATATCGAGATCCGCGGAGGAAAACTGATCGGCCACCTGCCTACGACGATGAAGAATATCCCGATCTGGATCGTCAATGATGACGGCGAGGATGTAGCTGTCATGGAGGCGCCATTGGGCGCGCCTGCTTCCGTCATCACGCAGGAGAGGCTCTTTGCGTACGGTGTCGAGAAAATGCTCATGATTTCCTGCTGCGGGACGCTTGTCGACATGCCGGAGAATACGTTTCTCCCTGTCGAAAGGGCGTATAGAGATGAGGGCACGTCGGCCCACTACATGCCGGCTTCCCATTTCATAGAGCTCGATCCGAAACCCCTTTCCAAGATCGAAGCTCTTTTCATGGACCTGGGCATTTCCGTCGAGCCATGCACGACATGGACGACGGATGCCTTCTTCCGTGAAACAAGGAATAAGGTGGAAATGAGGAAAGCGCAGGGCTGCCAGGTCGTCGACATGGCCTGCAGCGCACTCGCTGCCTGCGCCCGTTTCAGACATAAGGAATTTGCTGAAATCCTCTTCACGACAGACACCCTGGCCACTGTCAGCCACGATGTCCGCACATGGGGCAGGGAAGCAAGAAATGCAGCGCTCAATCTGGCGCTGATGGCAATCAGAAGGATTTAAGGAAATAGAAAAAGGCTGGAGCGGAATGTGATATCATTTCGCTCCAGCCTCTTTTTTGCATAGCAATCAATATCTGCCCGGGTTCCCTGCTGTTAGTAATCAACCCATTCCATTTCAGACTCCGCTTCCCAAAAGGTTCTTCCATCCCAGAGTCTGGCCATCAGAAATTCCTGCACAGGGTAGGTTTTATCTCCTTTGCCAACCCAGATATAATCGGTTCCCGGAAGTTCCCAGCGGTCCAGATAAGTCGTGAATTTGTTGTCATCCTGAAAGAGACCTTCCAAAAAGAATTTCTGTCCTCTATACATGAAAACCAATTCGTCACCATAATGGATCCTATCTACAAAATCTCTGACATCACCATTCATCAATTTCCGCCACCCCCTTAAAGTATTTTCTATACTTATTATATCCTTCCTTGGAATATAAAAGGAGCAGGAAAACGATAATCCGTTTCCCAGCTCCTTTTTTGCTTTCCTTATTTCCCGACGAGGTCTTTCAAGAGGTCCCCCACGTGGGAGGCTGCTTTGACTTTGCGGTATTCTTTTACGAGATTTCCTTTTTCATCGATGATGAAGGTGGATCTTTCGATGCCCATGTATTTCTTGCCGTACATGCTCTTTTCCTTGAGGACGCCGTAAAGGTTGACGACGACTTCATCGGCATCCGAGAGAAGCGGGAAGTTGAGTTCGTTCTTGTCCCTGAAGTTGCAGTGCTTCTTGACGGAGTCGCGGCTGACGCCAAGGACGACGTAGCCGAGTTTTTCGAAGTCGGCAAGGTGCGTCCGGAAGGCCTGTGCTTCGAGTGTGCAGCCGGAGGTATTGTCCTTCGGGTAGAAGTAAAGGATGACTTTCTTTCCGAGGTAGTCGGAGAGGGACACATCTTTGCCGCTGTCGGAGGGCAGTGTGAAGTCCGGCGCTTTCTTTCCAATTTCCAATGCCATAATAGTTCTCCTTTCTAGAGAAAAAGGGACCTCCTGCGAGGCCCCTCTTTATTATTCCGGAATGACGGAAACGTGTACTGTGCTGGTGACGTTCTGGTGTACCCAGACTTCGACATCGTATTCGCCTGTAGCTTTGATCGGGCTTTCGAGACGGATGTTTTTCTTGTCGAGTTTGAATTTGTACTGAGTCTGAAGGGCTTCGCTGATGTCTTTTCCTGTGACGGAGCCGAAGACTCTTCCGTCTTCGCCGCACTGTACTTTAATGACGACTTTGACTTTCTTCAGCTGGGCAGCCATGATGACTGCTTCATCGGCAGCGACCTGGCTCTTGAATTCCTTGGCTTCCTGGCGCTGTGCTGCTGTATTGAGGTTCTGGCGTGTGCCTTCTACGCCGAGGCCTTTGCGGATGAGTACGTTGCGGCCGTAGCCGTCGGAGACTTCAATGACGTCTCCCTTTTTCCCCATTTTCTTGACGTCCTGCAGTAATACTACTTTCATTCTTTTTCCTCCTCTATTTGTTTTTCGGCCTCCTGGATGAGCGTCTTGGTGATGGCTTCCTGATCGGCTTCATCTCCGACCTGGGCGCCGGCTACGGTCTGGTGACCGCCGCCTCCCACGGCTTCCATGATGACCTGCATATTGATGGACCCGTCAGACCGGGCGGAGATGCAGAGACCTTTTTCTGAGTGGTAGAACACGAAGCTGGCCCTGATTTCCTTCACGGTGACAAGGTAATCGGCAATTTGTCCCGCCAGAATCTGTGATTCTTCTGCGTCCTTGGGGCATTCGGCAACGGCGATGCACCCGTGGGCGATTTTCATCTGGGCAAGGATCTGCGCTTTCTTCTGGATGAAACCGATGTCTTCGGCAAAGAGCCCGTGGACGAGCTGCGTGTTCGCACCGCAGCGGCGGAGGTAACTTGCCGCGTCGAAGGTGCGGACGCTCGTCTGCACGGTGAAGCTCTTCGTGTCGACAACGATGCCTGCATAGAGGCAGGATGCTTCGATTTCATTCATTTCCTCATCGCCGCCATAGTACTGGATGAGTTCGGTGACGAGCTCGGATGCGGACGATGCGGATGGTTCCATGTATGTCAGAAGAGGCGTTTCAATGATGCTCTTCGCTCTTCTGTGATGGTCGATAACGACTCTCTTCTTGACCTTCTTCAGGAGCTCAGGCGCTGCCACGAGTTCCGGAATGTGGGTATCGACGACGACGAGGACGGTCTTGTCTGTGACAAGGCTCTTCGCTTCACCGGCATCGATGATGAGGCCTTCGACTTCGCCGCTCTTTTCGATGGCTTCTGCCATCTTGCGGCAGGTGTCTCTTTCCTTGGAAAGGACGATATGCGTCTCGATGTGCGAGGAACGCGCGAGGTGGGTGACGCCCACAGCGGATCCGAGCGCATCGAAGTCTTCGTGATTATGTCCCATGACGAGGACGAGGTCTGCGCCTTCGATGATTTCCTTGAGCGCCTGGGCAACGACTCTGACCCTGACTCTTGTCGAGCTGACAGAGGTCGGTGCCTTGCCGCCGAATGCTTTCGTGTCCTTGCCGATCCTGACGATGGCCTGGTCGCCGCCGCGGCCAAGAGCGAGGTCTAAGGAAACCTGCGCTTCGTCATACTGTTTGGCAAAGGTATCGTCAATCTGCGCGACGCCGATGGAAAGCGTCACAGGAATGCGGTTGACGGTATGGATGGCACGTACGGTATCGAGGATATCGAAATTATGCTCCATCATTTCCACAAGCGCCTTATGCGAAATGCATGCGACGAAATCCGTATCATTGTACTGCTTGATGAACCCGTCCCTCTCATTGAAGTAAGAGAGGACTTTTTCCGTGACATCGCTCAAAAGCGAGGAGCGTTCCACGTCCGTCATTTCGGAAGTGACTTCGCTCATGTTGTCGATGCGGATGATGCAGAAAACAGGGCGTGCGTCAGCGCATTCGCGCACAGCCACTTCCACATCGGTGCGGTCCATGAAGTAGAGCACCATGAAGGGGTCTTCCATACCTTCCGTGTCAGACACGTACTTATGGAAAACGCGGAAGAACGTGCCATTGGCATGGCAGTCGAACCATCCGGTCTTGCCCCATATTTTCGAAATTTTCTGACCTGTGATCAGGTCCTGGAGACTTGCGCCTTCCTGCGCATCATCTCCCAGCCAGCTCCGGAATACGCCATTCGTCCAGACGAGCTCCTTGCCGCTGTCCATCATCGCAATCCCGATAGGCAGGTTCTTGACGGCATAGACAGTCCCGGCCGACACGCCAGCCGACAGATCGTCCAGGTACTTCATCAGCTTCTTTTCCTGCGTGAGGTCGCACCGTTTCGTATAGACGATGCATCCTGCGACGATGATGAAAAGAAGGACACCGAGCTGCCAGTTCTGGGTCGCCAGCATGATGACTGCCAAAAGCAGCAGCGTCACGTAGATCCGGCTGGTTTTCTTATAAACCCAAATATCACCGAGCATTTTGCTTCCCCCTTTTATACCTTTTTGAGCCGCGGCTCATACCAGCGTGGATAGTTTCCCTATCCCTTCTGATATCTATAATCGTACCCGAAAAGCACCCCAAATGCAAATAAAAGGGCGCTGATCCATAGTTTCCTACAAGACAGCCCCCTTCATCTCCACTTCTTATTGATAATTTCTTTTTTTACGGTAGTTGACCGCCATATCCGCCATTCCAAGGAAGACCATCATCATCTGGAAAAGTCCCACGAAGAAGGACAGCAGAACGATCAGCACGCGGAAGGGACGGACCCTCGGATACTTGTGCGGCATCCACCAGAGCGTCGCAAGCCCCTGCAGCCAGAAGATCAGGACGCAGCCGACTTCCACATTGTAGAGGACATAGTCCATCATGCCCTGCGGCTTCAAGAAATATCCTGCAACGACGACAGCGATGTACACATAAAGAACCGGTCTTGGCATTTCCCAGCGTTCCAGAGCCGGAAGCATCGGGATATCCTTGATGCCCATCTTCTGGAAAATCATCTTGCCAAGCGTCATGGACGCCCAGGAATAGAAGAAGGACGCTGCCACCATGGCAAAGGGAATGGATTTCCTGATGGATTCCATCATGACATCGACGCGTTCCTGCGCCTGCGTCAGCGCTTCGCCCGAATAGAAGGACGGAAGCATCTCATTCATCGACTGCTCCATCTGCGTGAAACCTTCCCCGCCTAAAATCGGAGAGGAAATCCCCAGGACATAGAGCGCTGCCAGCCCTTCGGCGACAAGTGCGATGAGAACGACGACGGCGCCTGCAATCAGCGCCTTCCACGCCGCAATCTTATGCTTGTAGCAGATCCCCATCACGATGCCCAGGATCCCGAAAATCGCGCAGAGGAAAGCGGCAGAAACGATGCCGAAGAAAACCGAGTCCAGGATCAGGATCCCGCTCGTGACGATGACCGACCACTGGATCCCCTCGCGCATCCCCAGGTATGCGATCGGAAGAGGGATCAAAAGAAATACGATAGTGGAAAAAAGCGGCATGTAGAGCCCAATCATAGAAAGGACTACGGCCAGAGCCGTACACATCCCTGCCAATACGACCGCGTTGGTGCTGCCTGCCTTGAAATCTCCCATACTGTCTCCTTTACTGTAAACCTATAATGTGATACCTCTATTCTAACATAAAAACAGGAAAAATCCGCATGACAGAAATTTCGAAAAGGGTATAGATTTGCGCAGATGGGAATGAAAATGAATCTCCAATTTTATTTTTCTTCTACTATCGCTCTGCATGCCTTGTGTTATAATAGGAGTAACGACTATGGAACGGCTTATTTTTTTATCTATATAAGTTTTTAAAATGTTTTTTTGATCGATTGATTCAGCTTATGATACGGAACACCACATATGCATGAAACAAAATCACACAGGAGGTATTTTTCTTGTCCAAAACCAGATTACAAATTATTCCCTTAGGAGGACTAGGGGAAATCGGAAAGAACATGACTGTCTTCCGTTACGGCGACGAAATTACCGTAATTGATGCAGGCATGGCATTTCCTGATGAAACCATGCCGGGAATTGACATCGTCATCCCCGATTTCAGCTATTTGATTGAGAACAGAGACAAGGTCAAGGCGATTCTGATCACCCATGGTCACGAAGATCACATCGGCTCCCTGTCTTATCTTTTAAGGGATGTCAAAGCGCCAGTCTATGCGACACGCCTCACCTGCGGCCTCATCGAAGGCAAGCTCAAGGAAGCGAAAGTCAATGACGCTGATTTGCACGTCGTGAAGTCCGGGGACGAATTCAAAGCCGGTTCGTTCAAATTCGGATTCTTCCACGTCTGCCATTCCATTCCGGATTCCTGCGGCATCTACCTCAGGACCCCGGTCGGCACCATCGTCCACACGGGCGACTTCAAATTCGACCATTCACCGGTCGATGGAGAACAGACCGACATGTACAAACTGGCTGAGCTCGGCCACAGAGGCGTACTTGCCCTCTGCGCTGACTCCACCAATGCACAGAACCCGGGCTACACCCCGTCCGAAGCCGTCGTCGCCAAGTCTCTCATGAGCTCCTACGCCGACGCCAAGGGCCGCATTATCCTTGCCACATTCGCATCCAACGTATCCCGTATCCAGATGGCAGTCGATGCCGCTCTGGCATTCAAGAGAAAAGTCTGCGTCTTCGGCCGTTCCATGGTCAATGTCGTAGGCATCGCCCGTGAAATGGGCTACCTCAAAGCGCCGGAAGGCACATTCATTGAACCGGAAGAACTTAACCGCTACAGAGACGACCGCATCTGCATCCTCACCACAGGAAGCCAGGGCGAACCGATGGCAGGCCTCTCCCGCATGGCAGACGGCAGCCACCGTCAGGTACAGATTCATGCCGGCGACACCGTCATCATCTCTGCATCCCCGATCCCGGGCAACGAAAACAGCGTAGGCCGCACCATCGACAACCTCATGCGTCTCGGCGCACACGTCGTCACCAGCCACAACACACGCGTCCACGTTTCCGGCCACGGATCCCAGGAAGACCTGAAAACCATGCTCTCCCTCGTCCATCCGAAATTCTTTATTCCCGTCCATGGCGAATACCGCATGCTCTGCAGCCACGCAGAACTCGCTGAAAGCCTTGGCGTCAAGAAACAGAACATCCTCATCGGAGAAAACGGCTCCGTCTTCGAACTCACCAACCGCAGTGCGAAGATCAATGGCAAAGTCCAGGCAGGTGCCGTATTCGTTGACGGCTTAGGCGTAGGCGACGTAGGAAACATCGTCATCAGAGACCGCCAGCAGCTTGCTCAGGACGGCGTCGTCATCGTCGTCATCGCCCTCGAAAAAGGCAGCAACCAGGTCCTCGCAGGCCCGGACATCGTCTCCAGAGGCTTCGTATACGTCAGAGACAGCGAAGGCCTCCTGACCGAAGCCAAAGACCGCATCGAATCCATCCTCGACCGCTGCGAAGCAGGCAACGTCACCGAATGGAACGCCATCAAGACTCAGATCAGAGACTCCCTCGGCAAGTACTTCTTCGAACGTACCAAACGCAGACCGATGATCCTTCCGATCATTCAGGAAGTCAAATAAAAAGAAAAAAGAATGGAAAAACAAGAACTTAAGCCGGCAGGTGTATTCAAGTATTTTGCAGAAATATGCCAAGTACCGCGCCCTTCAAAGAAGGAAGAAAAAATTATCGCATACTTAAAAGCGTTCGGAGAAAAACATAATCTGGAGACCAAAGTTGATGAAGCCGGAAACGTTTTGATCAAGAAACCGGCCACGCCGGGAAAGGAGAATCTGCAAACTGTCATTTTGCAATCACACGTGGATATGGTCTGCGAAAAGAATAATGGAACCGCACATGATTTCGACCACGATCCGATCGAAACAATCGTCGACGGAAACTGGCTTCGCGCCAACGGTACGACTCTGGGTGCCGACAATGGCATCGGTGTAGCCGCCGAACTGGCGATCCTCGCGTCCGATGATATCGAGCACGGACCGATCGAATGCCGCATCACCGTAGACGGCAAGCTCATCAGCGGAGCCATTGTTCCCTGCTCCCCAGGCAAGCACGAAGTCCACGTAGAGATGTAACTACCCCAAAAACAAAAGAAGAGGGTGTGTCATAAGTCTGTGACGCACCCTTATCTTTATTTTATTAACACTATTCTTACTTACAAGAACTTACTTAACCTCCTTGAAATGCAAACCGTTATTAAACAAGCCATCTGCGTGAACGTGCTGCAAATATGGAAATAAGCAACGATAAGCAAACACGCACTCAACTGCTGCAAAAGTAGTGCAAATGAGCGGAATATCAAAACAAATACGAAGTTTTGTTTTGTATTCCCGAGTGCAGCCTACCTTATTAAAAGGTAGTGTTTTTACTTGTAAACACTAAATGTAGTACCTCAAAAACTACAAACGAAATACAGCAAAAAATACAAATGAATTGCCACAAAAGTTAGTTCTAAACTACCACAAAAGTTAGCAATAAAGCAGCGCAATTAATAACATTAAACATCCACAAATATCAGTTTTAGCTTACATATATAACTGAATATCACTAACTTTGCATACATAATCAAATCTCGGTTACAATATGAGTTATTCACATAGAATTGCAGACCTTCAACTGGCAGAGCGTCTTGAGGCTTTCGGGGCTGTACTAATAGAGGGGCCTAAGTGGTGCGGAAAGACAACAACTGCGGAACAAATGAGCAAAAGTGTCATTAAGATGCAGGACACGGAGATGCAGGAAGAATATGCTGCAACTGCTGCCTCAAAACCATCATTGTTGTTGATGGGTGAAACTCCTCGTCTTATAGATGAATGGCAGGATGCTCCTGTGCTTTGGGATGCCGTGCGTACTATGGTGGACAGGCGTCAGGTTCCAGGCCAATTCATTCTTACAGGGTCTACTGTTGTAGACAGCAGTAAAATACATCATTCTGGTACGGGTAGGATTTCACAAATGAAGATGTTGCCAATGAGTCTATGGGAGTCAGGAGAGTCTAACGGAAAAATTTCACTTAAAGAATTGTTTGATAATAAAGACTTAGACATAGACGGCATCACTTCAGATATGAAGATTGAAGACTTGATTTATGCTGCTTGTCGTGGTGGATGGCCTGCATTTCTAAATATGAAGAGTGATAAGGCAAAGCTACTTATTGCACGCAACTATGTTGATGCCATTTGTCGTGACGATATCTCAAGAGTGGATGGCGTACAAAGGGATGAACGGACAACTCGTGCAATATTGCGTTCGTATGCCCGTAACATCTCAACATTGGCAAAGAATACCGCTCTGTTAGCTGATGTAACAACCTCTGGGGAAGTTTCACTTTCTATGAGTGCGTTTGAGGATTATGTAACCTCCCTCAACAAATTGTTCGTTATTGACAACATCGAAGCATGGTGTCCTGCAGTCCGAAGCAAGACTGCAATTCGAAGTGGTATAAAACGAGCTTTCGTAGACCCGTCCATTGCAATTGCATCATTAGGACTTTCCCCAGAAGCATTGATGACGCAGCTCAAAACCTTTGGTTTCATCTTTGAGCAGATGTGTGCGAGAGACCTTAGGGCTTATACTCCAGGTTTTGGCAATCATTTGTCATACTATCGCGACCGCTACGGACTGGAAGCAGACCTTGTGCTTCATCTTGACGATGGACGCTACGCTCTTATAGAATGTAAGCTTTGCAGCCGTGAAATAGAAGAAGGAGCCAAGCATCTTTTGGAAATCAAACGACTCATTCAAGTGCATAATGAGACAGAAAAGCAGGTGCCGTTGCGCGAGCCCGACCTGTTGATTGTCATGACAGGTGGCAGCATGGCTTACACACGTCCAGACGGAATCAAAGTCATACCACTTGCTTGTTTGAAAGATTAAAAAAACAGGCCATGAATGATATAAGTAAAGACAGGGATTATCAAGAATTCTTTGCAGGAATAAAAGAATTGGCAAAGGGCCTTATGCAAATTCGTGAGAGAGCAGCCATAGAGTATGCTCCCATTGTGGAGGAGTTCTGTGCGAGGAAACACGCAACTGCAAATGAAGTAGGCCGGATGCTTGACTATCTGTTTGAGTTTGCCGACGACAAACGCATATTGCTTATGTACAAGAAAGTTTGCCGAAGATTCGTCTATGATTATCCCGAAACCATAAGTTATTACATCATGGAGTACAGAAAAGAATATGACCGTGAAAGTCTTATCGGTACCGAATATGAATATCTGCTTCATGAGGATGATGAATTGTTTGACAAAGAAGATAAAACAATAAAAACAGAATAGAATATGGGAACAGCATTACTGGCGCTCTGCTTCTGCGCGTTGTCGCTTGTCCTTGCCTTGTTTGTGGGCATATCGCCCATAAGCGACAAGGCAAAGATTAGGTTTATGTATGTTGGTGCTGCGCTGTCGTTGATGGCAGTGCCAAGTGCAGCCAAGCCGACCTCATGACTTATGCCAGTTCCGCATTCTTCAAGATTGGCAAGAAGCGTAAGGATATCGCCCAGTTCCTCTGCACGGTTTTCGAAGCTTACTTCCCTGGTGGTGAAGGATTCGTGTATAAGAAGATGCCAGGGACGAAAAGTTAGCTTGATAAGATCAGAGAATAATAGATAAGTTAGCATGAGACCACCATAAAACAAATGCACTTACATTCTTCATAATCTTATTCTTGAAATCTTACTGATTGCTCGTAACGTACTGATAATCAATACTGATTGGAATGATAAAATGACGAAAGAAACAAATTAGGAGCAACAAAATCAAGAACCCCCAAAATGAAAGCATGAGAAAACATAAATTAACACTGAAAACAATGATAAATTTCCGATTTTGACATTTTAAGAACATGGCAAATAGAACAAATATTTATGAACGCATACATGTATCTTGCCGTGTTGGAAAACTAATTGTTTGGTTCCATTTGTGCAGATTATATTTCTATTTTGTCTATATTACGGCAGAATATAGCAGATATTCAATGGATTCGGATGGATTATCAAAATAAAACGTTATTTTTGTAGCGTAAAAACGATAAAAACATGAAGTTAAATCGCATAAGAGCAGTCTTAGAGGACAAAGTGATAAGCCAAACATGGCTTGCAAAGAAGTTAGGAAGGAGTTTCAGTACGGTCAATGCTTAAGTATGCAACCGTTCTCAACCCAACCTTACCACACTTCTTGAAATTGCACAGTTCTTGTCTGTGGATATGAAAGAACTTATCACGGACAAAAAGGAACGCAATGATTGAAGAGATTATGAGAGACAAAATAATATCATAGCATCATTTTGTGGATAAACTAAAATATAGTATTTGCAAAATAAATTGAACTTTTCTCATAAGAAAAGAAATATACTATAAGAGTTCATATCTCTCTACATGTTAAATTATTAATTGCTGATAACTATGAGACTGAAGCCAAAACTCCTCAATGCAATAATATTAGGATTGACAATGTTCCTTTCAATGCAAACAGCTTTTGCTGCTTGCAAACAGTCATTTGCCGCTCAACAAAAGAAGGTAGCGACCATTAGCAAAAAGAGAGTTGTCAAGAGCAAGAAGAAAATATATCGCAAGGCTTCGGCGCGTAAATATTCGCATAGGGAACTGAACGCCATTATGCGGATACTTGAGCGGAAGTTCCTGTCGGAAGACAAGACCCCGGCCTTGCGAAATGTTGTTGGATTTGGAATGGGATCCAACTCCATTGATGTTGCGCTCCGTTGGAACACGAAGGAGAAGCAGCAGGAGTTTCGTAGGCAGATTTACAACTCGCCCGCCATCAGGTTTGAGGGCAAGTTGGACCCTATCATCGACAACAGGGAAGGCGTGAGCACCTACCAAGGTATCTCCCTCAAGGCGGAGAAGCCTTCCTATCCATTGGGCACCACGGAGATCAGATTCACGATTACCAACCATAGTGGCGAAGAATTTGTGTATGGCGATGCCTATAGCATCACGGCCCAAGGAGCGGATGGCAATTGGTTTGTTGTGCCCACCGATTGCTCGTTCACGGCCATCGGTCATGTTTTAAGCGATGGTCAAAGCGGCACCATCACGGCCCATCTTTTTCCCGATATCCTTCCAAACAATCCTGGCGTCTATCGCTTCTTCTACGAAGAAAACATAGATGGCAATAAGGTGCTACTTATGGCAACCTTTGAGTTGAAGTAAATAAAAAGAATTGTTGCTTATGAAAATACTCTTCAGTTTATTGGCATTTTGTTTATTTGCCTCATGCGTCCATTCCCAAGAGGCGGTGGACACGGTAAGTGTGCGTGTACAATACAGAGTAAAATATAATGAACGTAATATGAAACTAAGAGATAAAGATACAAAGAAATATTTGCTCACAGTATTTGTGGCTACATTTGTTGCCTATATTATTCCTGCAGTGGTCTTGTACTTGGGATATTTTATGGGCATTATGCTTACGATTTGTATTTCCTTGTTTAACTTGAGTATGGCTTTGCTTGCTTGGCTTTGGGCAAAATCTGTTAGAAAGGAATTTTTGCTGAAAAGACAAATAATATTGAATAGTCTTGTGACGTTGCTTTTGATAGGCATTATTTCCTTAGTTGTAACCAATGGGGCAGCCTTATCTTTGAGTCTCATGGTGTTTGTATGGTTGGGGATATTCAATCTCTTGCCAATTTGTATCCACTATGCCATTTATTCTTTTATTTCAAAAAGAATCAATTCAAAGAAAGAGAGGCCTATATGAAGTATATAGAATTGTTTTGGAATAGGCTATATTATTGCATTTTTAACTGCGATAAGAAAACGCAAACTCTTTTAAACAGATTTTTTGAATGTTTGTTTTACTATTTGAAGTTTTACAGAAATCGTAAAGGGAACAACACAAGAATACCTTATAACGAAACTGTAGGAATATGTGTATCGGATTATATCATGATTGGATTTACTTGTCTGTTGATATGGACTTTGTTCAATCTCGTATCCATATTATTTCCATGTGTTTCTTTACTGCCTTTAGGCAAGACTGCGTTTATCCTTGTCTCAGTAGTACCTTGCCTCTTTATAAATTACTTTTTCTTATGGAGAAAGGATAAATATCTTAGGTACTGGGAGGTGTTTGTTAAAGATACGCCAGGAATCAGACGAGTATGGTATTGCATAACTTGCGTATGTTTGCTCCTCGTCTGGCCTATATTTATATTTAGCATGATAATAATGTCTAACTAAGAAGAATCAAATAATGGAATATTTACGTCTTTGGGGAATCCTTTCTTTTATAACAGGTATAGCCTTATTGTTCCACACAATAAGAAAGCGAAAATCAATAGGTCTCATTTTGTATGTTACTTATTTGATTTTTGCCATTACTTGTGTCTGCTTAGGAATTTACTGCATTATCCGTAACCAATACGACGAGTTGTGCGCCATCATTTTCGGCATAGCATTCACAGTCTTTACTTATAAGGACAAAGACGAGTTTCCTCCAAGTTTTACCATTAACTATATCAATTATCTTCAAGGATACGTTGCTGGCTTAGGCTCAATACTTTATGGCTTGGCCAAAATTTTTTGGTAATAACTTAAAATAATTTATCATTATGGATGCAACAAACTTTGTCGAAACAATATCCCAACTTGTTCCAAACAAGCAGGATATTCTAAGAAATACAACTTGCTCAGAAGAATTTGCTGACATTTATATCCAAGATTTATCAATAAAGAGAAAAGCTACGCATACAGATGTGTCGCCTAATTTCCCTGTCATTGACTTGATATTCAATTATGACTTGTCGAAACTAAGAATCCAGGTCTATTCATTCAATGACGTGGACGATGTTGCAGAAAACGACCAATTTATATATGTTGGTTGGGTTGAGGCTTTTCTTCTCGCCATTCTAAAGGAAACTGGCGAAATCGTAGCAACAAATTGGGCAAATCCTTGCTCGATCGTAAGTTACATTGCTAAAAATCAAGGTGCGTTCTTGGATGTGTTGGTTGAGTTGGAAAAGTTAAGCCAAAAACTTGTCTTCGGTTTTATCACGGAAAAGGAAGAAAATGAAATAAACAAGTATATTCAATCTGTAGCAGGAGGAAGCAAGTACAATCCGATAAATTAAAAGGCAAACTGCTATAATATTAACTTTTAAAGAGACCTGATTAAAATAATAGAAATGACAACAGAATTTAGTTATTTAACCTTCTCCGTTTTCGAGATCAGTGATTTCAATCTATTTATTGAAACGGTGAAAGTTATATTCAAAAAACAACTGATAACAGGAAAGGCTGAAATCTATTCGGAAATACCAAATCCAAATGGGTGGGTTAATCCACAAAGTGGAGGCTCCCATTTTCCCAAATTTAGTTGCTGGCAAAATAAGATATATCCAGACAAAGTGTTTTTTATATCAAATTATGAAGATGGACTGTCTAATGTTTGCAGAATCATACAAAAACATTTGAGATGTAACATTATTACATGTGCATTATCCAATGAAACTGAAACCGATAATCCATTTTTCAAATTCTATTTTTCCAATTCCAATTTAGAAGAACGATTAATTCAAGCATACAAAGAAGATAGGTGGATTTTTTATGAAGAGGGAAAGCCGCTCTCTTTTGAAAATTTGGATTATTACAAAAGAAGACGAATTACAGACAGACTAAATAATAATATAATTAAAGAGTATATGATTCGATTAGGGATTGACATAAATACAATTGATGCCCAAATAAAGGCAGGTATTGTATATGTCCGTAAAAAATGGTAATTCTTAGTGATACAACAAATAAAAATCCGAAGCCTAAGGTGACAAGAGCCGAAGGTCTTTCGACTTTTATCGGCTCTACCGATATTGTCCGTGGATGAGAGGCATGGCTGCTAGCTAAAATATCCTGCAACAACGGAATAGATAAAGAAACTTTTGTACCTTTGCATCATG